>VOFH01000039.1_pt1:115000-352000 | contig 352000 bp, 413 predicted proteins | sample 5384091 | NCBI WGS metagenome assembly VOFH01 (sample SAMN12384727, study PRJNA508395) | human gut metagenome | isolation source: healthy gut G | host: Homo sapiens
TCCTAAGGTAGCGAAATTCCTTGTCGGGTAAGTTCCGACCCGCACGAAAGGCGTAATGATTTGAGCGCTGTCTCGGCAATGCATCCGGTGAAATTGAAGTGCCAGTGAAGATGCTGGCTACCTGCGCCAGGACGGAAAGACCCCATGGAGCTTTACTCCAGTCTGGTACTGGGACTCGGTATTGCATGTACAGGATAGGTGGGAGACGAAGAAGTTAGGACGCCAGTCTTAACGGAGCCGCTGTTGGGATACCACCCTTGCAGTATTGGGTTTCTAACCAGCCGCCGTGACCCGGCGGTGGGACAATGCCAGACGGGGAGTTTGACTGGGGCGGTCGCCTCCGAAAGGGTATCGGAGGCGCCCAAAGGTTCCCTCAGGATGGACGGAAACCATCCAAAGAGTGCAAAGGCAGAAGGGAGCTTGACTGCGACACCGACGGGTGGAGCAGGTACGAAAGTAGGGCTTAGTGATCCGGTGGTATTAAGTGGGAATGCCATCGCTCAACGGATAAAAGCTACCCTGGGGATAACAGGCTTATCACTCCCAAGAGTTCACATCGACGGAGTGGTTTGGCACCTCGATGTCGGCTCATCGCATCCTGGGGCTGTAGTAGGTCCCAAGGGTTGGGCTGTTCGCCCATTAAAGCGGTACGCGAGCTGGGTTCAGAACGTCGTGAGACAGTTCGGTCCCTATCCGGCGCGGGCGTAGGATATCTGAGGGGAGCTGGCCTTAGTACGAGAGGACCGGGCTGGACGGACCACTGGTGCATCAGCTGGATACCAAATCCATAGCTGGGTAGCCAAGTCCGGAAGGGATAAACGCTGAAGGCATCTAAGCGTGAAGCCCCCCAAGATGAGATGTCCCTGTCTATAAGACAGTAAGACCCCTGAAAGAGTATCAGGTAGATAGGGCAGAGGTGGAAGCACGGTAACGTGTGGAGCTGACTGTTACTAATCGGTCGAGGGCTTGACCAAAGCAACTCGGAAACAATCTGTATGAAGTTTTGAAGGTATGTTACAAAACAAACCTATTGTGACGTACTTGTACGTCATTTTAGCATATAGGGGTGTAGTTCATCGGTAGAATAAGAGTCTCCAAAACTCCAGAGGAGGGTTCGATTCCTTCCACCCCTGTTCTTAAACAGAAAGTATATTTTATACTTTCTGTTTTTTTTACAGGAAATTGCTTTCCTGTAAAGTAAAAAACGCTCTGCGAGGATGCACACTGCGGCGTATAAGGTAGATGTCGCAAGCGACCGCCGCAGGCGCGAGAATGTGCCAAGGCACATTCTCTGTTATCGAGTAGCGAGAAACTCGCAAAGCGTGTTTCTCGTAGTTGTGTCAAGTATTCGTAAGAAGCTACCGGCAGACTTAGCATGAATTCACAAACAGCTATTAGCAGTAAATTTTGTATAAAAAAGAAAAGTGGTATAAAATAGACAAAGAGTGTTAAAATCTAAGAGAAAGTAATGAAAGAGAAGTTTTATACAGGGCAGTCTACTGACATAGAAGAAAATATGTGATGAATGAAAACAGGATTGTGAGGAAGGGAGCTGTAAGAGAAATGAACAGGTATTGGTTGCATGCGGCATCAGGAGAACTTTCTTTAGCAAGGGATAATGGGAAAAATATAGAAAAGGAATCAGAACCGCAGATAATACTATTAAATATGGAAGAATTTCAGCAATTAGAAGGAAATTATCCGCATCGAAAGAATCTGATTAGCAGCATGCGTTTTATCCGCTATAGCAAAGTAGAGGCATTTCATGAATGTGTACAGGGGATTATACATGTACCAAAACTGGGAAGTAAAAAGGAAAAAAGAGTTTTCCTTTGGCTTTTATCTCTTTGAAAATAAACTATTTTTAATAGAAGAAGATGAGGAATTACAGGAAATATTGGCAAAGGTCAAAAATGATATGTTTGATGGCTGCACACTTCATATGGTGTTGCTCTTTATTTGTAATGCATTAATTGACAATGATATTCTTTATCTGCAAAAGATAGAGGAAAATTTGGAGAAAGTAGGGGATGTTGTAATTAAGAGGATACCGGAGCATTTTAATGAAGTAATTATGCGTTATCGGAAGCAGCTTTCAGAGAGCCGGGCATATTATGAACAGTTGATGAATATGGGAGATTTCATGCAGATGTATATGAACCGGGAGTCTTTAGTAGAAGAGGAACAGGGCTGGGAACGCTATATGAATCGTGTGGAACGGCTGCATAATTACGTAGAGACAATCCGCGAGTATTTACAGCAAATCCGTGAAATGTATCAGACGCAGATTGATATTCACCAGAACCGGATTATGAGTATTCTGACCATTGTAACAACTCTCTTTTGCCATTGACACTAATTACAGGCTGGTATGGAATGAATTTTCCGGGAATGCCGGAATTTCAATGGAAATATGGTTATCTGGCAGTAATCGGAGTGTCCGTTCTTCTTATTATTATAGAGATAGTATATTTCAAGAAAAAGCGGATTTGGATATCTTCGAAAGATGCAATATAATGAGCGCAAGCGAGTCAACATACTTGCATGATTGACATTCGGCGAAATTAATGAGTGATACAATCACGTTATAATACACAAAATGTCCACTTATATGGAAAACCGCTGAATGTACGGAAAAAAGTGCAATAGTAAGTATTATGTAAATGTTATGTGTAGAAAGAAGTTTAGGAATAATGATGGAATTTGGAGCTTTTTTGAAGACTTTTGAAGGAATGCGAGGCTTATTACCTTATTTTTGACACAAAAATTTGTGAAAAACGATAAAAAATATTGACTGAGTAAAAAAAACTTGTAAATGTGACTAAAGTACCATAAAAAACGACAAAATGTGACAGGCAAACTAATTTTGGTAAGACCAAAATGGAGAAAAACAGAAAAATTTATTGTGTAAAATGCTCATAAAATTCATATACTAAGATGGTAAGCGAAAATTGACAAAAAAAAGAAATGGTGTCATAATGCTCAAGAATCAAAAAGTAAATCAGGTTATTTTTTTGAGGATGGTGAAAAAATGAATGAAAAGAAAATCAAATTAGCTGGCACAGAAGAGGTTAGAGACTTTGTACGTGAGGCAGGAAAATGTGATTTTGACATTGATATTTCATACAATAGAGTAATAATTGACGCAAAGTCTTTTCTTGGAGTATTAAGTCTTGATCTGAATCGAGAGCTTACTGTTAAGTATGGCGGACATGATATGAACTTTGAGAATGTATTAAGCAAGTATGCAACTGCTTAAATGATGGCACAGGTTTTCTGGCAGCCAGAAAATACAGGTTCATAAGGTAAGAAGAAATACCGGGTAGCGGACAATTTGGATATTGTCTTTTCTATCTGGTATTTTTTGTTATTATGAAATGAGAATACGTTTCAATTCCTTTGAAGTCTGCTAGAAAAATGAGATTTTTCAAAAATTGATAAATAGAAGAAATAGTGAATAGCATAAATAGAAATAAGTATAAGATGGGATGAAATGAGGTGACAGCGGAATGGAACGTGAGCAGATAAGAATATCGGTACGAAATCTGGTGGAGTTTATCTTGCGTTCCGGAGACATTGATAACCGCAGAGCCAGTCTTGATACGATGGAAGCCATGCAGGCGGGCAGCAGACTCCATCGGAAGATTCAAAAGAAGATGGGAAGCACTTACCATGCCGAGGTTCCTTTAAATATTATCATTGAGGAAGAAAATTATGAGCTTGGAATCTGGGGACGGGCAGACGGCATTATAATAGAAGAAACAGTTACCATTGATGAGATAAAAGGCGTATATTTAAGCCTTGACTTATTGGAAGAACCCGTAAAGGTACATCTGGCACAGGCAAAGTGCTATGCGTACATATATGGAATCCAGAATGATTTACAGAAAATCAATGTTCAGATGACATATGGAAATCTCGATACCGGAGATTTAAAATATTTTTCTTATGAATATAGCATGCAGCAGCTGCAGGAATGGTTTTCAGATTTGATTTTAAAATATAAGAAATGGGCGGATTTTCAGTATGAGTGGCGGAAGAAACGGCAGGCATCCATTAAAGAACTGGCATTTCCGTTTCCGTACCGGGAGGGACAGAAGGAGTTGGCTGCCGGAGTTTACCGTACGATAGCCAGAAAAAAGAATCTGTTTATTCAGGCACCCACCGGAGTAGGCAAGACCATTTCTACATTATATCCGGCAATCAAAGCGGTGGGAGAAGGATTAGGTGATAAGATTTTTTACTTAACTGCCAAGACTGTTACCGCAAATGTGGCAAAAAGAGACCCTTGGCATTTTATGTGAAAAGGGTTATCGGGCAAAAGAGTGTGCAGATTACAGCGAAAGAAAAATTATGCCCTTGTGAGGAAGTGGACTGTAATCCCGTAAGCTGCCCTTATGCAAAGGGGCATTTTGACCGGGTAAATGATGCGGTTTACGATTTATTACAGAAAGAAAATAATATGACAAGAGAAGTTTTGCTGGCACATGCAAAAGAATATCAGGTCTGCCCGTTTGAAATGTGTCTGGACACGGCAACCTGGGCGGATAATATTATCTGCGATTATAATTATGTCTTTGACCCGAATGTGTATCTAAAGCGTTTTTTCGCAGATGGCATCAAGGGTGATTACATCTTTCTGGTGGATGAGGCACACAATCTTGTGGAACGTGGACGGGAGATGTATAGTGCCGCCCTTGTCAAAGAGGATATTCTTGCGGTGCGGAAAATTATGAAGCCAAGAAGCTCTGCCATTGAGAAAGAACTGGGTAAATGCAATAAGCTGATGTTGGAATATAAGAGAGAATGCGAAACTTATCAGATTTACGAAAGCATTCCGAATCTCATTTTCTCCTGTATGCGTCTTGCAGCAAAAATCGAAGAATATATGCAGAAGAATCCGGAGTTCCCGGGGCGGGATGTGGTTCTTGATTTCTATTTTGAATTGCGCAATTTCTTGAATATCTATGAGCGTGTGGACGAGCATTATGTAATTTACGGGCAGCATGATGAAGAGGGCAGATTTGTCATAAAGCTTTTTTGCGTGGATCCGTCCTTTAATCTGCAGGAGTGTCTGGATAAGGGAAATGCTACGATTTTCTTCTCGGCAACGCTGCTGCCGGTTCAGTATTATAAGGAGCTTTTGACGAATAAAACGGATAATTATGCAGTTTATGCCAGGACAACATTTTCTCAGGATAAGAGACTTTTGTTAATCGGAAATGATGTCAGCAGTAAATATACCAGAAGAACACCGGAAGAATACGGAAGGATTGCAGATTATATTTATCGTACAATAAAGAAGAAAAAGGGCAATTATATGGTGTTTTTCCCATCCTATCTTTTCCTGAAAAAAGTGCATGAGGCATTTGAACTGCGGACGGATGAAACAATTACCTGCATCTGTCAGGAATCCGGCATGCGGGAAGAAGAAAGAGAAGCTTTTTTAGAAGCATTTCAGGGAGAAAAAGAGGAGTCACTGGTGGCATTTTGTGTCATGGGCGGCATCTTTGGAGAAGGAATTGACTTAAAGAGGGAGCAGTTGATTGGTGCAATTATCGTAGGAACCGGTCTGCCGCAGATTAGCAATGAGCGGGAAATTTTAAAAGAGTATTATGACAAAAAAGAGGGCATGGGATTCGACTATGCCTATCGGTATCCGGGAATGAATAAGGTACTTCAGGCAGCGGGACGTGTTATCCGGACTGCAGAAGATGTGGGAATTATTGAACTTTTGGATGAACGCTTTCTGCAGAATGATTATCAGCGGCTGTTCCCAAGAGAGTGGGAACAGCGGAGCGTGTGCCAGCTATCTAATTTGGAAGAAAAGCTGGTTGCCTTCTGGGAGGAAAAGCATTTATAATGTCGGCAGTAGATTTAAGAATTCTTCTGTGGAAGTAAGAATCGGCAGATTCGATTTACGGAGACAGCAAGCTGTCTTCGTGGAAGAGGTTCTAAAGTTTTTAAGATAAACAAATCCTTAGATTCATGTTTCAAGCAATAGTCCGGAATGCAGGCGATACCAAGACCGATACGGGCAAGGTCAATCAGAAGGTCATTACTGCTCAGTTCAATTTCCGGAATCAGCTCCAACTGATGGGAAAGGAAGAGATTGTGCATGAATTCGCTGGTGGTACTCTTGTTATCGAGCATCAGCAGAGGATGTTTTGTTAAATCCCGGAAACTTAATTCCTGTTGTTTTAAATTAAAGTAGGATGGATTCGCAATAAATACATCCGTAAAATCCAGTACCATTTTGCGGATGTAGGATTGATTCAATCGTACATTCGGGCAGTTGGTAACGGCAATATCGACTTTTCCCTGCTCTAAGAGGTCAACGCAGCCAAGAGAGGTTGCATTGGTAACCTTGATGGGAACGCTGGGAAATTTTTTATGAAATTCTTTTTAAATAAGGTACTAAAAAATAACGGCAGATAGTGTCGCTGGCAGCAATATGAAGCTGACCCAATCCAAGGGTATTGGATTCTAAGAGCTGGTTTTCCCCGCGGGCGATGAGATTCATGGCAGGCTCAATGTGTTTTAACAGAACCTGTCCTGCCGGAGTAAGCTGGACTTTCTTGGTGCTCCGGATAAAAAGCGGCTGCTCCAATTTCTTTTCTAAGGTCTTGATGGACTGGCTTACTGCAGACTGGGAAATGTAAAGCTGCTTGCTGGCTTCCGAGAAGCTTAAGGAAGTAGCAACGTGGTAAAATACTTTATATAATTCGTAATTAATATCCATAATGGCTCCTTTGTCATATCAGAATGCATATCTTACATATTTTTCTTTATTATAAGTGACGCTTATAACTGTGTCAACATTAGTAACTCTTATAAATAAAATTAAATATATTAATTGTTCTTATTCATAATGCCGTGCTATAATGAGCATAAGAAAGTAAACAGTCAGGAGGTAGAAGATGAGTAAGGTAAGAAGAGTGTATGTAGAGAAAAAGACGCTTACGCAGTACGCGCCAAAGAGTTACATGCAGAGATTAAGAGTTATCTTGGAATCAGCGCAGTAGATAAGGTACGTGTCCTGATTCGTTATGATATTGAAAACATTTCCGATGATGTATATAAAAGAGCAGTTCAGACTGTATTTTCAGAGCCGCCGGTAGATGATGTCTATGAAGAGAATTTTGAAATGGGGGATGGAAAAGTATTTTCTGTAGAGTTCCTTCCGGGACAGTTCGACCAGAGAGCAGATTCTGCAGAGCAGTGTGTGAAGCTTTTAAAAGAGGATGAAGAGCCGGTTATCCGTACCGCAACAACGTATGTTATTTACGGAGATATTAACGCTGAGCAGTTAGAGGCAATCAAGCATCACTGCATCAACCCGGTAGATTCCAGAGAGACCGGTATGGAAAAGCCTGAGACTTTGGTAACAGAGTTCCCGGAGCCTGCAGATGTTAAGATTATGACCGGATTTAAGGATATGCCGGAGCAGGAATTAAAAGCACTCTATGATTCCCTTGGACTGGCTATGACATTCAAGGATTTCTTACATATTCAGAACTATTTCCATGGCGAAGAAGATAGAGACCCATCCATGACCGAGATCCGTGTGCTGGATACCTACTGGTCTGACCACTGCCGTCATACGACGTTTTCCACCGAACTGAAAAATGTTGCATTTGAAGATGGTTTCTATAAAGAGCCAATGGAAAAGACATATGAGGATTACCTTGATACACATAAGAAAATGTATGAAGGCAGAGACGACAAGTTTGTCTGCTTAATGGACATTGCATTAATGGCAATGAAGCGTCTGAAAAAAGAAGGAAAATTACAGGATCAGGAAGAGTCCGATGAGATTAATGCCTGCTCTATCGTAGTGCCTGTTGAAGTAGATGGCAAGACAGAAGAATGGCTTGTAAACTTTAAAAATGAGACCCACAACCACCCAACCGAAATCGAGCCGTTTGGTGGAGCTGCAACCTGTCTTGGTGGAGCAATCCGTGACCCGTTGTCAGGACGTACCTATGTATATCAGGCAATGCGTGTAACCGGAGCTGCTGACCCTACCGTATCTGTAAAAGATACCATGGAAGGAAAGCTTCCTCAGAAGAAACTGGTTCGCGGCGCAGCACAGGGATACAGTTCCTATGGTAACCAGATTGGACTTGCTACCGGATATGTCAAAGAAGTATATCATCCGGATTATGTTGCTAAGAGAATGGAAATCGGAGCCGTTATGGGAGCAGCACCTCGTCGTGCCGTTCAGAGACTGACTTCTGATCCGGGAGATATTATTATCCTCTTAGGCGGACGTACCGGACGTGATGGCTGTGGTGGAGCAACCGGTTCCTCCAAAGCACACAATACAGAATCCATTGATACCTGTGGAGCAGAGGTTCAGAAAGGTAACCCACCTACCGAGCGTAAGATACAGAGACTTTTCCGCAGAGAAGAAGTTGCCCACATTATTAAGAAGTGTAATGACTTTGGTGCCGGTGGTGTATCTGTAGCAATCGGTGAGCTTGCAGACGGATTACAGGTTGATTTGGATAAAGTACCAAAGAAATATGCCGGACTGGACGGAACAGAACTTGCTATTTCAGAGTCTCAGGAGCGTATGGCAGTTGTTGTTGCACCGGAAGATGCACAGCAGTTCTTAGATTATGCAAAAGAAGAAAACTTAGAGGCTGTGAAAGTTGCCGTTGTAACCGAAGAGCCAAGATTAGTATTATCCTGGAGAGGAAAAAAATTGTAAATCTTTCCAGAGCATTCTTAGATACCAACGGAGCACATCAGGAGACAGATGTAAAGGTAGAGCTTCCGGTAAAAAGAAGAGAATTATTTAAATAAAATCAGCACAAAGGCTGTAGAAGAAGCAGTTGCAGCAGGCGATATGAAAGCAGCATGGTTAAATGAATTAAAAGACCTCAACGTATGCTCCCAGAAAGGTCTCGTTGAAATGTTTGACGGTTCCATCGGAGCAGGCAGTGTATACATGCCATATGGTGGAAAATATCAGTTGACCGAGACACAGAGTATGGTTGCAAAACTTCCGGTTATGAATGGAAAATGCGATACAGTAACCATGATGAGTTACGGATTTGATCCATATTTATCTTCATGGAGCCCATACCATGGAGCAGCTTATGCAGTATTAGAGTCTGTTTCCCGTATCGTAACAGCCGGTGGTGATTTCCACAAGATTCGTTTCACATTCCAGGAATACTTCCGCAGAATGTCGGAGGAGCCAAGTCGTTGGAGCCAGCCATTTGCAGCACTGCTTGGTGCTTATAATGCGCAGATTGGTTTCGGACTTCCATCCATCGGTGGAAAGGACTCCATGTCCGGTTCCTTCAATGAAATTGATGTACCGCCAACACTGGTATCCTTTGCAGTTGATGTAGCAAAAGAAAAAGATGTTATCACACCGGAGCTTAAGAAAGAAAATGATAAGCTGATGTTATTTACCATCGAAAAAGATGCTTATGATATGCCGGATTACGCACAGGTTATGAAGCTTTATGATGCCATTCATGAAATGACTGAGACAGGCGTTATCGTAGCAGCTTATGCATTAGACGGAAAAGGTCTTGCAGCAGCAGTCAGCAAGATGGCATTTGGTAATAAACTTGGCGTTACTGTAAATGCAGATGTAACAAAAGAAACATTATTTGCACCGGGCTTTGGAAATATCGTAGCAGAAGTTCCGGAAAATAAAGTTGCAAAAGCACAGGAAATCCTTGCAGCAGCAGGTCTTGCAGCAAATGGAGCTGTTGTGGGTGCAGTAAATGACAGCAAGAACTTTATCTATGGTGATATGAGCATTTCCATGGATGAAGCAATCGAAGCATGGGGACAGACTTTAGAGAAAGTATTCCCAACCAGAGCAACCACCGGAACAGAAGAAGTGAAGAGCGGACTTTACGATACCAAAGACATTTACGTCTGCAAGCACAAAGTTGCCCGCCCACATGTATTTATTCCGGTATTCCCGGGTACCAACTGTGAGTACGACAGTGCGAAAGCATTTGAAAATGCAGGTGCAGATGTAACCGTAAAGGTATTTAAGAACTTAAATGCAGAAGACATCCGTGATTCTGTTGATGTATTTGTAAAAGCAATTGATGAAGCACAGATTATCATGTTCCCGGGTGGATTTTCCGCAGGAGATGAACCGGAAGGCTCAGCAAAATTCTTTGCAACAGCATTCCGTAATGAGAAGATGAAAGAAGCTGTAAACAAGCTTTTTAAATGAGCGTGACGGTCTTGCACTTGGTATCTGTAACGGATTCCAGGCACTGATTAAATTAGGTCTGGTTCCTTACGGCAAGATTACACACCAGAGACCGGATTCACCGACTCTGACCTACAATACCATCGGACGTCATATTTCCAAGATGGTATATACCAAGGTGGTGACCAACAAGTCCCCATGGTTAGCACAGGCTGAGCTTGGCGGCGTATACTGTAACCCGGCATCTCATGGAGAAGGTCGTTTCGTTGCTCCGAAGGAGTGGTTAGACAAGCTTTTCGAGAATGGTCAGGTGGCAACCCAGTATGTAAACGAAGCCGGTGTTCCAACCATGGATGAAGAGTGGAACGTAAACGGTTCTTACATGGCAATCGAAGGTATCACCAGTCCGGACGGACGTGTCCTTGGTAAGATGGCACATGCAGAGCGTCGTGGAGAGTCTGTTGCAGTCAACATTTACGGCGAGCAGGATATGAAGCTGTTCGAAAGTGGAGTAGCATACTTTAAATAAAATAGTAAAATAAAAACCGAGCGGTTCTGTTAAAAGCAGAGCCGCTCGATTGCGTATGCAACACCATCTTCTTCATTGGAAAGGGAAATGAAATCAGCCGAATCTTTTAAGAGCTGTTGTGCATTTCCCATGGCAACGCCAATGCCGGCAGCTTTGACGATATCGAGATCATTTTCGCTGTCACCTACCGCCATGGTATCTTCCATGGAAATGTGGAGGTAATCACAGAGAAATTTAAGACCCTTGGATTTGGCAATGCCGCATCTGGTAACTTCTAAGTTATGAAAACCGCCGGACACATAAGTGACTTCCGGGAAGGTGTCTAAGATTTCTTTTGTTTTTTCTCTTGTGGTATAGCTTCCATCTGCATCCGGTGCAAAGTTTAAAGTCAGTTTTGAAACACAAAGTTTATGTTCTTCGATATAAGCAGCTAAGTCAGTAATCGTCTTCCGGGTGGTCTGGATATATTTTTTTAAGGAATCCGGAATATCTAATAGGTTGGTAAGCTCGCTGGTGGAAAACTGGGTATAGCCGTCACCATTGATAAAGGCATCGATATGAAGAGACTGCGTATAGAGCTTGCGTAACAGCCGGACACTTAAATTGGTATCCATGCTTTCATCTAAGAGCAGTTCCTTTTCCGGGACGCGGTATACCGCAGAACCGTTGGCAGTAATGGCATATTGGATGCCAAGCTCCTTCATTTCATCCACAGGAAGACCGATATAAGGCCGGTACCGGTGGAGATAATAACGGTAATCCCGTTTTCTACGGCTTTTCGAATCATTTCTTTATTATAAGAGGTAATGACACCGTCTTTATTATAGAGGGTGCCATCGATGTCTAAGGCAATTAGTTTTACTGAATTCATCAAGTGTACTCCTTTGTATTTGAAAATATCATTGTCAATGAATAACAGTGTAGCACAGAAAATGAAAAAAGCAAATCACCGGATTAAATTTATATTTTTAAGTTGCAGGAAAAGGAGCTTACATATATAATTAGTAGGAATTCAAAAGTAAGATAAACTGGAGCATACTATGAATATAAAAGAATATATCAAAGAACATAGACTGATAACTGATGGTGCCATGGGCACTTATTTTGAGGAAAAATACAGCGAGGATACTGTGATTGCAGAGAAAGAGAATCTCAAGAATCCGGAGAAGATTAAGGAGATTCATTTAGAATATCTGCGTGCGGGAGCAAGGCTGATTCGTACCAATACATTTGCAGCAAATACCATGTTTCTTGCAGATATGCAGGAAGTAAAAGAGACAGTCCGGGCAGGCTATGAGATTGCAAAGGAAGCAGCAGCCTCATTTCAGGCAGAAAATGGAAAAGAGATTCCGGTATTTATCGGAGCAGATTTAGGTCCGATTTATGACCTTGACCATCAGGACTATGACAATGTGTTAAAGGAGTACAAAGAGATTTGTGACACCTTTTTATCCTGTGGTGCAGACTGTTTTGTATTTGAGACACAGAGTGACTTTACCTATATTGAGCCGGTGACGGCATATATCAAAGAAAAATCAGACGCATTTATTCTGGTGCAGTTTGCATTTGACAAGAGTGGATACACCCGCTCCGGTCTTTCCATGCAGCGTGTGGCAGTAGAAGCTTCCGAGATGGAAAATGTGGATGCCTATGGATTTAACTGTGAACTGGACAGTACCCACATGTATCAGTTTATGAAGAACCTGAAGTTCTCCAGTGACAAATTCGTATCAGCACTTCCAAATGCAGGGTACCCATATACTTTGCGAGGAAAGACAATTTATTCCAATAATGCATCTTATTATGCAGAAAAAATGAAGGATATTGCAGCCCTTGGCACAGATATTTTAGGTGGCTGCTGTGGAACCACACCGGAATATATTGCTTTGCTTTCTGGCGAGTTACAGGATGTGCCGAAGGCAGTAAAGAAAATTGAAAATGTAGTAACGCAGGAGGTTACAAGAACTCCATCTATTTTTGAAGAGAAGCTTTCCCGTGGGGAGAAGGCTTATATTGTAGAATTGGACCCGCCATTTTCCGAGGATGCATCCAAGGTTATGAAAGGAGCAGAAGATTTAAGAAAATGTAATGTGGATCTGATTACCCTTTCCGATTCCCCAATGGCGCGGGCGAGAATGGATGCCGGACAGCTGGCAGTGAAAATCCAGCAGAAGACCGGTGTGGCAGTAATGCCGCATATCAGCTGCCGTGACCGCAATGTGATTGCGCTTCGGGCAGGTCTTTTAGGCATGCATATGAATGATGTCCGCCATTTCCTGATTGTGACCGGAGACCCGGTTTCAAGGGCAGACCGCGAAAGAGTGACTTCTGTTTTTGATTTCAATTCCATTAAACTGATGCAGTATGTTAAGGAAATGAATTTAGAAGTTTTTGCACAGGAGCCGGTTTATTATGGTGGTGCACTGAATTATCATGGCGCCAATCCGGATGCGATTATTGAACGGATGAAGCGTAAAGCGGAAGCAGGATGCGGTTATTTCCTGACACAGCCGGTATATACCGAGGAAGATGTGGAAAGACTGACTTATATCAAAGAACACATTGACACCAAAATCATGTGCGGTATTATGCCGCTGGTAAGCTATAAGAATGCAATGTTTGTGAAAAATGAGATGCCGGGCATCCATGTTTCCGATGAAATTGTAAACCGGTATCGGGAAGATATGACAAGAGAAGAGGCAGAAGAAGTGGCAATTGAATTATCTGTTGAAATCGCGGCAAAATTATATGATATTGCAGACGGATTTTATTTTATGACACCATTTAACCGGACGGGCTTAATTGCGAGAATTATTGAGGCAATCCGACAGGAGGAAGAACGCAGATGACAAGAGAGGAATTTAAAGAATTAGTAAAAAATGGACCGGTTATCTTAGATGGTGCAACCGGAAGCAATCTTCAGAATGCAGGAATGCCGGTAGGAGTCTGCCCGGAGCAGTGGATTTTAGAGCATCCACAGACCATGATAGATTTGCAGCGGGCTTATGTGGAGGCTGGAACACAGATTCTTTTGGCACCGACCTTTACTGCAAACCGCATTAAATTAGAAGAATATGGACTGGCAGATAAGCTGGTAGAGATGAACCAGCAATTAGTTGCCATTTCCAAAAGGCAGCAGGCGGAAAAGCACTGGTAGCCGGTGATATTACCATGACCGGTCAGCAGCTTTATCCGATGGGTGAATCGCAGTTTGAAGAACTGGTAGATATTTATAAAGAACAGGTCAAAGTTGTGGCAGATGCGGGAGTAGACTTATTTATCATTGAGACCATGATGAGTCTGCAGGAAACAAGAGCCGCTGTGCTGGCAATCCGTGAAACCTGTGATTTGCCGATTATGGCAAGTATGACTTATAACGAGGATGGCAGAAGCTTGTATGGAACAGATCCGGTAACTGCGGTAGTTACGTTGCAGAGCCTGGGTGCTGATGCAGTGGGAATGAACTGCTCCACAGGACCAGAGGAAATGTTAGAGCCGATTCGCCAGACCGTAGAATATGCCTATGTTCCTGTTTTGGCAAAGCCAAATGCCGGATTACCGGAATTAGAGGATGGTGTAACGGTATACAAGACCACACCGGAAGAATTTGCGGAAGTTGGTGCAAAATTAGTCGAAGAAGGCGTTTCGATTATTGGTGGATGCTGTGGAACGACCCCGGCACATATCAAAGCATTGGCAGATAAAGTAAAACCAATGGGAATCCATCATGTGGAAGCACCAAGACGAAGAGTGCTTACTTCCGAGCGTAAGACGGTAGAAATTGATTTGAACGGACCATTTATGGTAATTGGTGAGCGGATTAATCCGACCGGAAAGAAGAAATTGCAGGCAGAGCTTCGGGAAGGAAGGCAGCCTTAATATGGTTCGTGATATGGCACGGGCACAGGAAGAAAACGGTGCTGCGATTCTTGATGTTAATATGGGAATGAATGGAATTGATGAGAAACAGATGATGTTAAATACCATTCATGAGGTTACTTATACAGTGGATTGTCCGCTTTGTATCGATTCATCCCATGTGGATATTATTGAAGCAGCACTTCGTATTTATCCGGGACGAGCTTTGATTAACTCTATTTCCTTAGAAAAAGAGAAAATGGATAAACTTCTTCCGATTGCAGAAAAATACGGAGCAATGTTTATTTTGCTTCCGCTTTCTGACGAGGGACTTCAAAAGACGCAGAAGAGAAGCGGCAGATTGTCCGTACCATTTTAGATGCAGCCTTAAAAATCGGTCTTCATAAAGAAGATATTATCGTGGACGGACTGGTAGCAACGGTAGGTGCCAATCCGCTGGCAGCATTGGAATGTTTTGATACCATCCAGTATTGTAAGGATGAATTGAGCCTTGCCACAGCCTGTGGACTTTCCAATATTTCCTTCGGTCTGCCGGAACGTATTTATGTAAACAGTGCATTTCTTACCATGGCAATTGCAAAAGGACTTACGATGGCAATTGCAAATCCATCGCAGGAATTATTGATGAATGCGGCAGTGGCTTCGGATATGCTTTTACATAAAGAAGGTTCCGATATCCGCTATATCAATCGGATGAACCAGCGGGCACAGAAGGAAGCTCCGGCAACCGATAACGCAGCTTCGGCAGGCACTTTAGAGCCGGCAAATCCGGTATTTGATTGTGTATTAAAGGGAAATAAGGGCAATATTTTAAAAGAAGTAGATAAAGCTTTGGCAGCAGGAGAAGAACCGGGAGCGATTATTAATGGACAGTTGATTCCTGCCATTAATGAAGTAGGTGTCCTTTTGACAAGCAGATTTATTTCCTGCCGCAGCTGATTTCCAGTGCGCAGACCATGCAGCATGCCATTGAATACTTGGAGCCAATGCTTTCCAAAGATAAGGACGCAGAGCCAAAGGCAACCATTATTATTGCAACCGTAGAAGGTGACATACACGATATCGGTAAGAATCTGGTAGCACTGATGCTCCGTAACTATGGTTATCGTGTCTTAGACCTTGGCAAGGATGTGGCAGCGGATATTATTGTGGATACAGCGTTAAAAGAGAATGCCCAGATTATCGGACTTTCTGCCCTGATGACCACTACTATGATGCGTATGAAGGATGTGGTAGAACTGGCAAAAGAGCGTGGCTGCAACAGCAAGATTATCGTAGGCGGCGCAGCAATTACACAGAGCTTTGCAGATGAAATCGGTGCAGATGGCTATTCCCCGGATGCAGCTGATTGTGTAAAACTGGTAGAACGTCTACTGGAAGAAATGTAAATTTTTATTTTGGGAGGTTTTTGATATGGTAAAGATAATTTCAGATAGTACCTGTGATTTATCTGAAGAACTGGTAAAACGTTATGATATTACCATTCTTCCGCTTCACATTTTATTAGGTGACAAAGAATATCTGGATGGAGTAAATATTACTCCGCAGGAGATTTTTGACTGGTCGGATGAACACAAGACCACTCCAAAGACTTCAGCACCATCCGCAGAGCAGGCAGTAGAATTGTTAAAGCCTTATGTAGAAGAAGGTCAGGAGGTTATCTGTTTTGCCATTGCATCCGGGATGTCTTCTTCCATGAATGTGATGCGTCTTGCAGCGGAAGAACTGAATGCGGAAAATCTGGTGACTGTAATCGATTCAGCAAACCTTTCTACCGGTATCGGACTTCTTGTCATAGAAGCAGCCGAAATGGCACAGCAGGGAAAGAGCGCGGCAGAGATTACCGCCCGTATCGCAGAATTAAAGCCTCTGGTTCGGGCAAGCTTTGTGGTAGACACCTTAACCTATCTTTATCGTGGTGGCAGATGCAGTGGACTGGCTGCCTTAGCCGGTGGTGCATTAAAGCTTCATCCGCGGATTGGTGTTGAGGATGGTAAGATGGGACCGGGCAAGAAATACCGTGGCAATATGGAAAAGGTTGTTCTCTCTTATGTGAAAGACATGGAAGAAGCAATGAAGAATGCCCTACGGAACGTGTATTTATCACTCATTCCAGCAGTGCCCCGGAAATCGTAGATAAGGTACGGGCTTATCTCAATGACCTGCATGTCTTTCATGAAATTTTAGAAACAAGAGCCGGCGGTGTAGTATCCAGCCATTGTGGACCGGGAACACTGGGTGTTTTGTTTATTGCGAAGGAGTAGGGAGTACGGAGAGATATATGATTTGCAAAGGTATCTCATAAGGCAGGTATCCGGCAGCTTGACAGAATTATTGGAGTAATTTTGAATCTTGAAATATTTTCAAAAATTTTAAATATTTCAAAAATATTTTTGAAAAAAGTGCTTGACTTCACTATTCCTATATAGTATACTAGCAAAGCGGGTTGCAGATGAGTAACCCGCAGGAATATGGGATCTTAGCTCAGCTGGGAGAGCATCTGCCTTACAAGCAGAGGGTCACAGGTTCGAGCCCTGTAGGTCCCATTCCAAAACAAATAATTGAATATGGCGGAATAGCTCAGTTGGCTAGAGCACACGGTTCATACCCGTGGTGTCGAGAGTTCAAATCTCCCTTCCGCTACTGAAAAGAATCTTGCAGATGCAGGATTCTTTTTTTTGCGAGTAGCAAGAAAAAATCTGGCATCAGGAAAGAACTGCAGGTGAGAATTTCTTGTAAATCCCTTACCGACCTGTTTTCCTATTAAAAAATAGCTTATGGCTCCTGAAAAAGTCCAATCTCAGGCGGATAGTAACTAAAGATAAAAAACAGAATTGCAAGAATTACAAGGCAGGTAAGTAGCAGTCCCCTGCGGTTGGCAAGTTCGCGGTTATCGTTCAGAAACCATCCGATAAGAAAGGCATCCAGAACACTGATGTAGAAAATTGCAATATCAATCGCCATGACAGAGAAGCCCAGCACACCGGTGTATGTGTAGAAGAGAATTGGAATCAATACCAACCCAACCAGCGTCCCAATGGAGAGTGCTGCTGGAATCGGACTTTGTTCCGGCAGTTTGAAAAAAAGAAAAAGCACAAGAACCAGCATTGGAAAGAAAAGAAGCTTCATGTGCTCCCAGGTGGATTCATTCCATGGTGCAAAAAGCCGTACGATGGAATTGTTACCGGACCATTCATAGACAAAATGTAATAGGGTTCCAATTACGGACATAAAGAGAAAACCCCAGATAAAAAGTTTTTTTTAGAATTCATAAAATACCTCCTGATACAATAGTATGATGCAAAACAGGAAATAATATGAAAAAAGAAATCTATAAACAGCTATCAGAAAATACCTCCAGTGTGGTATAATGTCCGTAAGCATTGAGCAGTGCCAAAAACAAGAAAAATCCAGATTGGCTGCTTGCAGACAACTGGATTTTCCTTGTTTTTGATAGGGCGAAAGCCCGAGAGCGGGAAGGTGCTTTGCAGCTTCCCGCGTGCACCGCGGAGCTGGACTGAGATAGGGCGAAAGCCCGAGAGCGGGAAGGTGCATGGCAGCTTCCCGCATGCACTGCGGAGCTGGACCGAGATAGGGCGGAAGCAGAGAGCCGGAAAGTTGAAAAGAAAAAAAGAAAGCAGGTAATCACATGCGAGTAGGAATGGGATATGATGTCCATAAATTAGTAGAAGGAAGAAAATTAATCATAGGCGGAGTGGAGATACCGCACAGTCTTGGCTTGCTGGGACATTCGGATGCAGATGTATTGTTACATGCCATCATGGATGCGTTGCTGGGGGCAGCGGCTTTAGGAGATATCGGAAAGCATTTTCCGGATACAGACCCGGCATATGAGGGAATTTCAGTATAAAATTATTGGAAGAAGTGGGACAGCTTTTAGAGAAAGAGAATTATGTCATTGATAATATCGATGCTACGATTATTGCCCAGAAGCCAAAGATGCGTCCACACATTGAGAAGATGGAAGAAAATATTGCACAGGCATTGAAGATAGACGTCAGTCAGGTAAATGTAAAGGCAACCACAGAGGAAGGGCTTGGCTTTACCGGAAGCGAAGATGGAATCAGCTCCCAGGCAATCTGTGCTATCTCAAGTATCTATGAAAACAGCATAGCAGTGGGAGGCAGTGAACGAAATTGTTCAGGCTGCCCGGGATGCGGAAAATAACTTTTCTATTGACAAAATGGCAATTCGTGCATAAACTAGTAGCGTAAAAAAGAATTTAAAAATGATTCAGAAATGAATTGATAAATGCAGTGAACGGAAAGAGTAGTATACATGCGTGAATAAAAAAGAGAGACGGTCATCGGCTGAAAGCAGTCTTGATTCCAAAGTATATGAAGTGCATCCGGAAGCAGTCCCGGTGAAAGCAAGTAGCCAGGAACGAATAGCACACGTTACGTGTATTGAGGAGGGAAAGCAGCAATGCTTTACTTAGAGTGGAACCGCGGAATAAATTCGTCTCTATATTTATATAGAGACGATTTTTTTACTTTATAGGAAATTGCTTTCCTGTAAAGTAAAAAAATCGCTCCGCGAGAAAAATTGCAGGCTTGCATGCATAAAGGAAAGAATCTATACAGTGAACAGGAGGCTGTAATCATGGGTTTTATAAAAGAATTAAAAGAGGAATTTGAGATTATCAAGGAGCGTGATCCGGCATTAAAATCTCCAATGGAGGTTTTGCTTTATCCGTCATTTCGTGTTATGCTTAGTTATAGGCGTGCACATAAGCATTACCTGAAGGGACATTTCTTCCGGGCGAGATATATTTCACAGAAAGCAGCAAGAAAAACCGGAATTGAGATACATCCGGGCGCAGTAATTGGAAAAGGATTCTTTATCGACCATGGTACCGGCGTTATCATCGGAGAGACATCAATTATCGGAGATAACGTTACCTTATATCAGGGTGTGACGTTAGGTGGAACCGGAAAGGAGACCGGAAAGCGTCATCCAACGATCGGCGACAATGTCATGATCAGTGCAGGCGCAAAAGTTATCGGTTCTTTTACGATCGGTGAAAATTCGAAAATTGGAGCAGGAAGTGTCGTACTTGAAGAAGTACCGCCAAATTGTACCGTAGTAGGTGTTCCGGGACGAATCGTAAAACGTAACAATGTAAAAATTCCACGCAGCGATATGGATCAGTGTCATCTGCCGGATCCGGTACAGGAAGACATCAATGTATTGCAGCGGGAAAATTCAGAATTATGCAACCGTATCATTGATATGGAAAAAGAGATAAAAGCATTAAAGCAGGAAGTAGAAAAGAATTAAATAAGTAATTCCAGGAACGATGGAGGATAACATGGAGAACAACGTAAAGATTTTTAATACCCTTACAAGAAAAGTAGAGATCTTTGTGCCAAACGAAGATGGAAAAGTGAAAATGTATACCTGCGGACCAACCGTATATCATTTTGCACATATCGGAAATCTGCGCAGCTATATTATGGAAGATGTATTAGAGAAAACACTTCGCTATGCAGGTTATGATGTAAAGCGTGTCATGAACATAACAGACGTAGGACATCTTCCCAGTGATGCAGATACCGGGGAGGATAAAATGTTAAAGGGCGCAAAGCGTGAACATAAGACAGTTATGGAGATCGCAAAGTATTATACCGATGCATTCTTTTTCCGATTGCTCCAAATTAAATATCAAACGCCCGGATGTGGTAGAACCGGCGACCAATTGTATCCATGAATTCATTCATATGATCGAGGTGCTTTTGGAAAAAGGGTACGCCTATGTTGCGGGGGAAAATGTATATTTTGATACTTCAAAGTTAGAGAATTATTATGTATTCTCCAGCCAGAGCGAAAAAGAGCTGATGGTAGGTGTCCGTGATGACGTATCCGAGGATGAAAATAAGCGCAACAAGAGTGATTTTGTATTGTGGTTTACCAAGTCCAAATTCGATAACCAGGAACTGAAATGGGATAGTCCATGGGGTGTGGTTTATCCGGGCTGGCATATCGAGTGCTCCTGCATCAGCATGAAGCATTTAGGCGAATATATGGATATTCACTGTGGTGGTGTGGATAATATTTTCCCACATCATACCAATGAGATTGCACAGAGTGAAGCATATCTTGGACACAAATGGTGTAATTACTGGTTCCATGTGCATCATCTGAATGATAAATCAGGGAAAATGAGTAAATCCAAGGGAGATTTCCTGACCGTTTCCTTTATTGGAAGAAAAAGGTTATCTACCGCTGGTATATCGTATGTTCTGTCTGCAGTCCCATTACAGAAAGCCATTGGAATTCTCTTATGAAGTAATGGATAATATGGAAAATTCCTATGTAAAGCTTCGTAAGACCATTGCAAAACTGGATGCGTCTACAGAAGTAGAGCAGGATAAATTTGATGCATACAAAGAGAAATTCCTGCAGGCATTAGAGGATGATTTAAATACTTCCATGGCACTGACTGTAGTATATGAAGTATTGAAAGCCGATATGACCGATGCAACCAAGCTTGCACTGGTAAAAGATTTTGATTATGTATTATCTCTTGATTTAGCAGCGGGAGAAGTAGCAAATCCTGCCGACGAGATCGATGCAGATTTAGAAGCATATGTATTAGAAAAAATCGAAGAGCGTAAGGCTGCAAAGAAGGAAAAAGATTTTGCCAAAGCAGATGCAATTCGTAATGAACTTTTGGAAAAAGGAATTGTCTTAGAGGATACCAGAGAGGGTGTAAAATGGAAAAAGGCATAGATTCCCATATCAAAGAATATTTTGACCTGCCAAAGGTGGATGTAGCAACCTACTCCCCTTTGGCACTTGCCTACATAGGAGATGGCATTTATGACCTTGTCATAAGAAGCATTGTAGTTGGAAAAGGCAATACCAAGGCATCCCGTCTGCATCAGACCACCAGCCATCTGGTGAAAGCACATGCGCAGGCAACGATGATGGAGACACTGACTCCGATGCTTACGGAAGACGAAACGGAAATTTACCGCAGAGGCAGAAATGCCAAGTCTCCGACCATGGCAAAAAACGCAACTATGTCAGATTATCGCCGTGCCACCGGCTTTGAAGCATTGATGGGCTATTTATATCTGACGGATCAGTTTGAGCGGATTTTGGAATTGGCGAAAGAAGCAATCAGACACTATAATGTGAAGACCGGAAAGAATGATCTGGCAGGAGGAAAGTAGAATGGAAGAAATGCAGATGGAAAACACACAGGCGGAAAGCACGAAGATAGAAGGAAGAAATGCAGTTTTAGAAGCATTTCGTTCCGGAAAAACCATAGACAAGCTGTTTGTATTAGATGGCTGTAAAGACGGTCCCATTCAGACCATTTTAAGAGAAGCGAAAAAGCATGATACGCTGGTACAGTTTGTGGCAAAAGAGCGTTTAGAGCAGTTGTCAGAGACGAAGAAGCATCAGGGTGTCATTGCCATGGCAGCAGCATTTTCTTATGCAACGGTAGAAGATATTTTAGAAAATGCCAGAAAGAAAAATGAAGCACCATTTGTCATTTTGCTGGATAATATTGAAGATCCGCACAATTTGGGCGCAATTATCCGTACTGCCAATCTGGCAGGTGCCCATGGCGTCATTATTCCAAAGCGCCGTGCAGTGGGACTGACCGCTACCGTAGCAAAGGCTTCTGCAGGAGCCATTTATTATACACCGGTAGCAAAGGTAACCAATCTTACCAATACCATCCGGGAATTAAAGGAGCAGGGCATGTGGTTTGTCTGTGCAGATATGGGTGGCACAACCATGTATGATCTGGATTTAAAAGGTTCTATCGGACTGGTTATCGGAAATGAAGGAGAAGGTGTCAGCAAACTAGTAAAAGAAAACTGTGACTTTGTGGCATCGATTCCAATGAAGGGAGATATTGACTCCTTAAATGCATCGGTAGCAACAGGTGTTTTAGCTTATGAAATTGTAAGACAGAGATTAAGTTAACAGGAGAGAGAGATGCAATCTTATCAGAACATGAGTGATGAGGAATTAATTGCAGCACTTCGTAGTGGTGAAAAAGAAATTACAGATTATCTGATGGACAAATACAAGAGTCTGGTTAAGAAAAAGCAAAAGCACTTTATCTCATTGGTGGTGAGACGGACGATTTGATTCAGGAGGGAATGATTGGTCTGTTTAAAGCTGTCCGGGATTATCAGCCGGATAAAGACAGCAGCTTTTTTTTCATTTCGCAGACCTTTGTATTGCAAGGCAGATGTATACAGCGGTGGAGGCTTCCAATCGGAAAAAGCATGCACCGCTCAATTCGTATGTACCACTTTATGCAGATAGTGAGGATTCGGAAGGCAGGAATCTGGCGGATGTGTTAGAGACTATAGATGAGGCGAATCCGGAGAATTTATTTATCAGTCAGGAAGACCGGGAAGATTTCAAGCGGAAAGTAAATGAAACTTTAAGCAAAATGGAACAGGAAGTGTTGTCGTATTATCTGCAGGGCTTTCGCTATGAGCAGATTGCAGAAGCTATGGGAAAAGAGCCGAAGGCTGTGGATAATGCGTTACAGCGTTTAAAGAAGAAGTTGAAAGGGAAGTAACAGCATGAAAAATATCATTCACATTTTTCGTAGGGACGTAAGAGGACTTTGCAGGAATTTTTTCGCACTGGTCATTGCAATCGGATTGTGTTTTATTCCATCTTTGTATGCATGGTTTAATATTTATTCCAACGAGGATCCTTATGCCAACACCGGAAATATCTATATTGCAGTGGCATCTGAAGATGAAGGAATGAAATTAGAGGATGGCACAACCGTCAACATGGGTGCTCAGGTGATTGACCAGTTGAAGGAGAATAAGTCCATAGGCTGGCAGTTTGTAGACAGCTCTGATGAAGCAATCAACGGAGTAGAAAGTGGAAAATATTATGCGGCAGTAGTTATTGGTGACCGCTTTTCCGAGAGCATGTTCAGCATCTTTTCTAAAGGACTGGAGAATCCGACCATTACATATTATGAGAATGAGAAGAAAAATGCCATTGCAACGAAAATTACCGATACTGCGGTGAGCACATTAAAGTCCAGTATCAATGAGACATTTCTTGAGACAGCGGCAAGTGCCATGTTTGCCCAGATGGATAATCTTTCTGAGAAAATAAGTGAAGATGGTGGTGTGGATGGATTCCGCCAGAAATTAGAGCAGCTCAGCCAGAATTTAAAGGACTATGATGCCATGATAGACAGCTTCCTGTCCGGAAATGAAGAACTGAGTGCAGGGATTGATGAAGCCAATTCAGTGTGTCAAAGGTGGAAGATAAAATTGATTCAGCTGTAAATTCCCTGAATGGAACAAAGACACAATTAGACAGTACGGATACTACACTTTCAGATTTTTCCAAGAATGTGGAGACAACCTTAACGGATATTGAGAATTCTTTGAATAAGATTTCAACGGATATTACCAATGCCGGACTGGGAGATTCTGCCAAGAAGACAACTGAAAGTATTGAGACAACAACGAATGATATCAAGACCTTAAATGACCAGTTGCAGTCGCTTTATGGAGCAATCAGTGGACTCAAGACGGATGAGAGCTTTACGGACGAGCAGAAAACGGATATGGATGATGTGATGTCACAGATTGATGCGTTGAAGCAGGATGCAGAAGAAATGCAGAAGCTTTTAGAGACACTGATGCCGGACAATGCATCAGATGCAGTAAAAGATGCGGTAGATACTGTGACAGGCGGAATGAATACAGCATTGTCTACCTGCAGCAAGACCATTGAAAATATGAAGAATGTATACACCAATAATCTGGTGCCTGGAGTATCCGGAATATTGGATACGGCATCCCAGATACTGGTCAATGTAACCACTCTTTTGAATAATCTGAATAATACATTAGGTGACATGGAAACCATTTTCGATGGAACCTTAGATATGGTAGATGCTACAGATGAAAGCTTTACACAGATTCAGACATTGCTGCAGACCTGTGATACAAAGATAGAAGAGGCAATCAGCAAGCTGGATGAAGCATCGGAAGATGAACAGATGCAGATTATCATGGAACTTTTGGGCGGCGATCCGGAATCCTATGGTAGATTCTTTGCACAGCCGGTAAAAGTGGAGACAAAGCAGGTTTATGAGATTAAAAACTATGGTTCTGCGGTAGCACCATTTTATACGACACTGGCACTCTGGGTAGGCGGTATTGTACTGGTTTCCCTGATTAAAGTAAAGGCATCCGAAAAGGATTTGACCAATCCGAAGCGTTATCAGCTTTTCCTGGGAAGATATTTAATCTTCTTTGTGATGGGACAGATACAGGCATTGATTATTGTACTGGGCAATATTTATCTGTTGCATTGCCAGGTGAAGAATCCGGTATTGTTCTGGTTTGCGGCGTCGCTGACGAGCTTTACCTTTATCCTTTTAATCTATGCGCTGACACTCTCCTTTGGAGATATCGGAAAAGCACTGGTGGTTGTAATGGTTGTTATCCAGATTGCAGGTTCCGGTGGAACATATCCGATTGAGATATTGCCGGAATTTTACCGGCGGGTATATATTTTCTTCCCATTTCCATATGCTATTAATGCCATGCGTGAAACCATTGGCGGCATGTATGGCGGAGCCTATGAGAAGAATCTGGCAGAGCTTCTGATTTTCGCAGCAGCGGCATTGTTAATCGGACTGCTGATTCGCGTACCATTTATGGGTATCAATCATTTCGTAGAAAAGCGAATGAAAGATACGAAGATGATGTAAGAGAGCAGGTGAAGAGCAGATGGAAAAGAAAGAAGATTATGAAAAGCTTTATGACATGCTTTTAGGCTATGAGCAGGAGATTCATAAGAAGAACCAGAAACGTATCCGCATCGGATTGCGGTGTCTTATCATTATTCCACTGATTTTCCTGGCATTGTTATTCTGGACAGAAAGCTCAAAAATTGTATTTTTGATTCTGTGGATTGTATCGCTGTTTATTCTGGCAGGATATTTAATCTTTGTAGAATATTCGGACTATAAATTACAGGAAAAATTAAATGAGATTTCCAACCGGGAGCAGCAGGAGAGAGATGCACTGATTGGCGATGGAATTGCCCAGGTAGAAGAACGGATTCGTACCGTACTTCAGACGGCAGAGCAGGAACTTTTAACGGATAGCACAAAGGAGTAGCAGAGGGATAACACATGAAAAATATTTTTAGAATCTTTTACCGGGATTTTAAGAGAGTCAGCACAAATGTGGTAGCAGTGGTTATTGTAATAGGTCTTTCCATTATTCCATCACTGTACGCATGGTTTAATATATTGTCCAACTGGGACCCGTATGGACCGGAATCTACATCAAATCTTAAGATAGCAGTATATTCCGCAGATGAGGGAATTGACATGGGAGGTCTGCCTGTAAATATCGGAGACAGCGTCATTGATGCCCTGAAAGCCAACCAGACTATGGGCTGGCAGTTTACTGATACCATGGATGAAGCAACCGACGGTGTATACAGCAGTGAATATTATGCGGCACTGATTATTCCCGAGGATTTCTCCAAGAAAATGATAAGCTTCCTTAACGGAGAAGTACAGAATCCGCAGATTATTTATTATGAAAATGAGAAGAAAAATGCCATTGCACCAAAGATTACATCAAGGCAAAAACGGCAGTGCAGGAACAGGTAAATGCCACCTTTATCAGTACTGTGGCAGAAGTCATGTTAAAGGTAAATGATGTCATGGTAGAAAATGGAATGGATTCCGGCTCTATGATAAATCTTTTTCTGACACAGCTTAATGATTTAAGCGGAGATTTGGACGGCTATATTGCATTGCTGAATTCTTTTGTCAGCATTACCAATTCGGCATCCAGCCTGATTGATACGACACAGGTTATGCTGCCGAATCTGAATACGATGGTAGATGATGGTTCGAATACGGTAAATACCATGCAGGGAGCATTGAATTCCGGCAGCCTTAATGCCAGTGCTTTGGCTGAGGTTATTTCAGCAAATCTTAATACAGCAGCCGACAGCCTTGACAATATCAATACGCTGATACAGAATGCCTTAGATCAGTTGGATAACTATGGTGATTTATCTTCCGGCGGACTACAGAGCGCAATTAATATGATGCCGCTAATCCGTCAGTTATTTGAAAACAGTGTGGCAGACTGGAAGGATGATGAAAGTGTTTCCGGTCAGATTGCAGAAATCGAAGCACAGTTAGATAAAATTGAGGCAGATTTAAACAGTGTCCAGAATAATGTCACAGATTTAAATACTGCAAAGGATACTTTAAACACTGAAATATCTACCGAAATAACTTCCTGTAAGACCAAAATAAAAGCTTTAAAAGATACGTTTGACTATTCGGTAAAAGGTCAGCTGGAGACAACCATTCAGTCCATGCAGGGGTCACTGAATCAGACACAGGCAATTTTAAATGGTGTCAATGGAGATTTTGATGAAGTATCGGAAGTATTGGATGCTTATAGTGAAACCCTCGATAAGGGAAATGAAAGCTTAAGTGATTCACTGGCAGCAGCACAGGAAATGAAGACCGGACTTGACAGTGTGATTACAAGTCTCAGTGCTCTGGAAATCAGTGACCAGTATCAGGCTTTGATGAAAATCTTAGAGACCGACCCGACTTTGTTAGGAGATTTCTTATCTTCTCCGGTCAATATGGAGACGAAAGAGATTTATCCGATTTCCAATTATGGTTCGGCAATGTCACCGTTCTATACGGTACTGGCATTGTGGGTAGGTGCGTTGATTCTGGTGGCAATCATTCATGTAAAGGTACTTCCGGATGAGAAAATACCGGATGCAAAACCTTACCAGAAATTCTTTGGAAGATATATTACATTCTTCCTGATTGGACAGGTGCAGGCATTGATTACTGCACTGGGAGATTTGTTTTATATTAAGATACAATGCCATAACCCGTTCTTATTCTGGCTTGCCTGCGCATGTTGCAGCTTTGTATTTACCTTATTTATGTACGCATTAACGGTAGCCTTTGAAAATGTCGGAGAGGCTTTGGCGGTAGTCATCATGGTTATCCAGGTAGCAGGAGCAGGCGGTTCCTTCCCAATCGAAGTACTGCCGGCAATCTATCAGCGGATTTACCGTTTCTTCCCATTCCCTTATGGAATGGATGCACTCGGGAGACCATCGGTGGTATGTATGGAATGACTTATTGGAAATGCCTCGGCATCTTGGGCATCTATATTATAATCTCACTTCTGATTGGACTTGTAATTGCAATTCCGTTCCGGAAGTTAAATATGAAGATTGAGCATAGCAAAGAAAAATCTGACATTATGCTGTAGAAAAGTATTGACAATCATAGCTCTCTATAGTATAGTATTACAAGTCGGGATTAGTTCCGACAGAATTGCTGGCATGGCTCAGTCGGTAGAGCGTCGCATTGGTAGTGCGGAGGTCACGGGTCCGATTCCGTTGCCAGCTTAACTGGAAAAAGGCTGTAATCCTTGATTTTTCAAGGGTTACAGCCTTTTTGTTGCAGGCATCCGTAAGAAGCTGCCAGTGGCAGGTTCAAAGGAAATTACAAAAGTAGAGAAAGATTTAATAATTTGGTTAGACGCATGTGGGATAGCTTCGACTACAATATGGGGAATATGCAATATGCTGAAAACGGACGAGGAAATGAAAGAACTAATAAGTTTTTCACTGGATATTCCAGAGGAAATGTATCGGAACAATCCGAGCGAAGCGGAGGAGCAGATACTGGCAAAAGCATTGCAGATAACACAGAATAGAAAAATAGAATGAATGACACATTCCCTGGGGTGGCTGTGTCAAATGACCCGAGCCGGTACGTCCAAGACGAACCTCAGTCCAATGTGTCATTCTGCGAAAAATATAGCATAATAGAATGATAAATGTCAATAAATACAAAAAGGTTAAATCTTTCACTTCAAAAAGTGACCTAGCGGATAAAACTGCTTAAGGGTTACAGCTTTGCTCCAATTTTTTGAATAAGAGCATCCTGCAGTACCTGTGAAAAATTAATGTTGAGCGAGATAGCCTCTTCATTTAACCATTCCGGAATAGTGAGGGTCTTTTTTTTACTGCTTTTGAGTTATTGCGTTTTTGATAAGCAAGCATATCGAACTCGATGATAATGCAGTATTCATTTTCGGAAACTGTAATATCTTTTGGCTGGGAAGGAACCGGAATCTCCTGATGTTCCTGCTTACGGCTTATCAGGGCAAGACCTAAGGCATCAACAGCCATTTCATAAGCATTTTGCATATCATCTCCCTGGGTCATACATTCCGGTAAATCTGGAAAAGTAACCCAAAATCCACCTTCTTCTGCAATATGAAAAATGGAAGGATAAAATAATTTGTTCATAAGAACCTCCTTTCGATAGAAGTTGGATTATCGTAGTCCGGCTTCTTTTAAAATTGCCTGTTCTAATCCTTTCTAAGTCTTTGTTATGATAAGGAACAATGACGGTTCTATTCGTGATAGGATGAAATAATTTTATGTGAGAACCGCTTTGGCTGGTTATGATAAAACCATGTTTTTTAAGGTAGTTTACCATTTCTCTGGAAGTCATTGGCATATACGCAATTCTCCTTTGATCAATATTATATTAATACGTGTTAATACGTGTGTCAAGAGTGGAATAAACTAAAACAAAAAAGATAATAAAAATGCATGGAATAATCTGAAATAGGAAGATTAAAAGAACTACTTAAAATGATATGCACATAATATGTAAAGAAAAAGAACCAATAATGGTTCTAGTAGAAAACTAACATATAAGAAAGAAACTGTCAATCAAAAGACAATATCTTTACCCAGAAAAAGCTGCCCACCGGCAGCTTTTTTTTTCTGGGTATGCAAATCGCATAAAACATATTAACATCCGAGTCTGAATAATTTGCAGATTGTGTTAAATAACTCGGAACAGCTATTGAAATTAAAACACATAGTTTCGTCCTCCTTATTTTCTTTGAAATCATGTCTTAGCTAAGTACAAATGAATTGTAACAAGTCTGTAACATTTTCACAATAGGAGTACATTGGAAACATGGGAAATATCTGGCCTTTAGGATAAGCCGGGAGGAGTTGGCTCTTTCTCAAGCTTTGCAAACCAGCTATTAACGGCCTTTGCTTACCTCGTCACGTTTACGAAAAGGAATCTGCACAATGGAGTGGTCTTCCATAATAAGGTCGTGCTGCAGAATTCCAGTGACATGGTTTAGGTTTACCAGATAGCTGCGGCCAACCGGAAGAAAACAGGCAACAGAGGCAAAGTCCTCGGTAAGCTGTGTCAGGTTTCCGGGAATCGTAAAAGTCTCTGATATAGCGTGCAGCAGGACATTGTGCTGCCCGGTTTCAAAAAAGAGAATATCTGAGTAAGGAAGAGAATATTCCTTCCTACGGACAGAAAAGGTAAATACTTCATTGGATTCCTCTAAAAGAGTATCGCAGCGGCTCATGGCATTGAGAAAATCTGTGTGTGAGTAAGGCTTTTGCAGATAGTAAAGAGCATTTACCTCATAGCTTGCCATGGCATGTTCCGTAGAAGAAGTGGTGAAAATAATGCCACCCTCATAGCCCAGTGAGCGAAGGATACGTGCTGTTTCCACACCGTCCTGGTTATTCATATAGATATCTAAAAACAGCAGAGCCGGATAACGCTTTTCTTCCTTATAATATTGAATCATCTGTTCGCCCGAAGAAAAAAGTAGAATCTCCATATTACAATGATGTTTCGTGGCATATGTATTCAGATGATGTTTCAGCCGTAAGGCATCGCTTTCAGAATCTTCGCATAAGTAAATCAGCATAAGTATTCTCCTGTATATAAAAAGTAAAAAACACCGGATACGAAACAAGTATAACATATTGAAAGAAAATAAGAATCATTTTTTATCGACAATCAGGAAGATAAAATCACAATTTGGAAGAATTGGTTGCAAAATTTTAAGCGTTTTCTTAAGATAGAAACTGTGTGAACAAAAGAAATAGAATAAAAAAAGGAGAGGAAATATGGGAAAAAACGAAAAGAACGATGTCTGGCATTTTTGATGACATTGGCTATGATGACAGGCTTATTTATGGGAGATGCTGCCGGACTACTGGTAAAGGCAGAGGATACGCCGGCATCCGTTCAAATAGGAATTACAACATTAGAGACAGGCTGGTATGTGAAGGCGGTGGATCCTCCTTCTACACCGGGACCATCTGCAACGATTCGTGGCGTCGATAAAGTAGGGGAAGAACCGGAAAGTGGTGGTTATATTTATTTTGATAAAGATACGGCAACCATGACTGTATACAATGATATGGAGATTGCTACTTCCGGACCGAATCCGGTGACAGTAACGGATGGAAATCTAACAATTTCCGGGGCGGGAAATCTTACTGTTACAGGAACCTATAGTCCGGCATTTAACTTATCTGGAACCAGTGCAGCCGTTCTCACAAGGGATTTTACCGGAAATTTCAAGGTAACAAGTAATAGTAATGTAATAAACGGTGGCAGCAGATTTGAGATAGATACAACCGGTGATATTACACTGGAAACTGCATCAACGTCTTCAGAGCCAATTGCTTTGAGCAGTGGAGTGGTTGATTTAAGTGGAAAGAAAGTTACGATAACCGCACCATGTGGTATGATTGACAGTGGAGTATCCACACTGAACCTGACACAGACAGAAGGAGACCTTGCATTAAGTTCTGCATCTGATTATTATCCAATTTTCCATGCAGAAAATGTTACCCTGAAAAATACCGGTGGAAAGGTGGAACTGGAAAATACCAGCACAGGGGTGTTGACTGACAGTAATCTTACGATTGAAGCTGCAGGAGATATTTCTTTAAAATCAGCGAAGGGAATAACAAGCAAGAGTAATCCACAGGTGAGCTTAACTTCAACCAATGGGGATGTTACAATTGAACAGACCGCAACCCCTGTCATGGCAAACGGTAAGCTGACGATTCAGGCATTGGCAGGAGCAATAAGCATTTCAACCAATGCGACTGTACCGATGTTTCAGGCAGAACTTGATATAAAGGCAAAGAATGATGTGACACTGAAACAGAATGGAACAACAGATTCATCACTTACCTGGGGCGGAGCCGGTGGAAGTATTGAGAGTACCGATGGGAATATTACAATAGAACAGGAAAGCAGCACATATGTGATTTCAACTTTGAATGCAGTCAGCCTGAATGCAGGTGGAACGGTTACGGTAAAGAGAAATACGGAAGGAACAGCATTAGCTTCCATGGTGAATGGGATTCCTGCAACAGGTGTAATCCAGCTTGCAGACGGCACAAAGAAAGGAGCCATCGTAGATGGAACCGTATATACTGCCAGCGGATGTACGCATCCAAAGCGTATCAATGGAAAATGTGTTGTATGTGATGACCAGGAGCCGGTGGCAGCTATTGTAGATGCCAACGGAATGTAACAAATTATAACAGTCTGTCCAATGCATTCCACAATGCCAATGAATACAATACCGTAAAATTATTTGTTGATTATAAGAACAGCAGTGAATCAATTGATTTATCCTCTGTATATAAGGCTGTAAATCTTGATTTAAATGGAAAGAGTTTAACATTAGATGCATTCAATATCATGAATCACTTAAGCGTTTCCAATGGAAAGCTTAACCTGAGTACGCTCAATGATGCAAATACTAGTCTTTCTGATAAATGTACATTAGAAAATGTGGAAGCGGATATCCATGAGATAAGTTGGACTGCAAATGGTGGTCTGGAATTAAAGAGCAGTAGACTTTATGTAGGTTCACAGGCATCCCCTTGCTCATTCTTTGTAGAAATGATTACAATAGCACCGGATGACGATTCTGTAATTACAGTAGAAAACATGATAAGTGGTCTGGCAAACTATAAAAATGTACCAGCAATGGAACAGGCATTGGACAAATTAATTCCTTTCGGATATTCAGTTTTTGTTGATACTGATATTACAGTACTGGATGAATCCGGAAATCGTGCCAAAAATCTGGTGCTTCGTAATAAGAAGCTGGCAGAAGCGGACATTACTTTAAGCCCGGCTGCCTTTGTCTATGATGGTACAGGAAAAGAGCCGGCTGTAACCGTAACGTATGATGGAATGACATTAACTGAAGGAAGGGATTTTACGGTTACTTATGTTGATAATATTGAAGTGGGTGATACAGCTGCAGCAATTATCAGTGGTTCCCGCTTTTTAGACAGTGTAACAAAATACTTCAGCATTACCAAAGCACATCGTGGAGCACCAACAGGACTTACCGCAGTAGCAGAAACCCTTGATGGCAAAAATGATGGAAAGATTCGTGGTGTGAATGCGGAAATGGAATACAGTATTGATGGAACTACCTATACCGCAATTACAGAAAATGAATTGACCAGACTTGCCGACGGAACTTATCTGGTACGTTATCAGGAAACACGCAATTATTATGCATCTTCTGCAACACAGATTGTAGTAGAAAAAGGACTTCCTTCTTCCGACAGCTTAAACCCGTCAAACCCGGGCGGCGGAAATAATCCGGAAAATACACCAGGTGGAAGCACGCCAAATGAAAATAATAATGGAACGACATTAACCGCCGGAAGTAATGTTGTTACAACATTGCCGGGCGCATCTTCGCTACAGACACCGGTAGCAACAACGTCTGATAGCAGCACACAGGTTAAAACCGGAGACGACAATCAGATATTCCTATATCTTCTTGTACTAATTGCTGCGGCAGGAGTGGCTGCGGGAGCATATGGCAGATTAAATGCAGGACGCCGTATGAAATAAGTGAAAAGGGATATATCGGAAATAGAAAAGTCATGAAATGAAAAATAAAAATGCTGTACTTTCAGAAATGGGAGTGCAGCATTTTTCTGTTGCAAAGAACATAAGGACGCGGTAAAATGTAGCGTAGTCAAAGAAGAGGAGATAGAAGATGATGCTGACACAGTTTTCAAGAACCGAACTATTGCTTGGAAAAGAAGCAATGGAAAAATTAAAGAATGCAAAGGTTGCAGTATTCGGAATCGGCGGAGTAGGTGGTTATGTCTGCGAAGCACTGGTAAGAAGCGGAGTTGGGGCATTTGACCTGATCGATGATGACAAGGTATGTCTGACGAATCTCAACCGTCAGATCATTGCAACTAGAAAGACCATTGGAAAATATAAAACAGACGTCATGAAAGACCGTATTTTAGAGATTAATCCGGATGCCAGGGTAGAAGTGCATAAGTGCTTTTTCCTGCCGGAGAATGCGGATGATTTTCCGTTTGGCGAATATGATTATATCGTAGATGCAGTAGATACGGTAACAGCGAAGATTTCACTGGTTATGAAGGCACAGGAGATGAATGTGCCGATTATCAGCAGTATGGGAGCCGGAAATAAGTTAGATGCCAGTCAGTTCCGTGTGGCAGATATTTATAAGACAAAAGTCTGCCCGCTTGCAAAAGTAATGCGCCGTGAGTTAAAGAAACGTGGCGTAAAGAAGCTTAAGGTGGTTTATTCCGAAGAGCAGCCAACCAGACCAGTTGAAGATATGGCAATCAGCTGTAGAACCAACTGTATCTGTCCGCCGGGAGCAGCGCATAAATGTACGGAGCGGCGTGATATTCCGGGAAGTGTGGCATTTGTGCCATCTGTCGCTGGACTGATTATCGCAGGTGAAGTAGTAAAGGATCTGGCAGCAAAATAAGAAACAGATAAAAGAAAACCGGATGTGGAATCACATCCGGTTTTCCGTTTCTATTGATTTCCTTATCAGGGAAATTATTTCTGAGGACCTGCAGAAACAAGTGCCTTACCAGCATCATTACCTTCATACTTAGCGAAGTTCTTATCAAATCTAGGTGCAAGATCTTTTGCTTTTGTCTCCCACTCAGCAGCATCAGCGTATGTGTCTCTAGGATCAAGGATGCCTGAATCAACACCTGGAAGCTCTGTAGGAACTTCAAAGTTGAAGAATGGAATCTGTTTTGTAGGAGCGGTTAAGATAGCTCCGCTTAAGATAGCATCGATGATACCACGGGTATCTTTGATGGAGATACGTTTTCCGGTTCCGTTCCATCCTGTATTTACGAGGTAAGCCTTAGCTCCGCTCTTTTCCATTTTCTTAACAAGCTCTGCAGCGTATTTTGTAGGATGCAGCTCTAAGAAAGCCTGTCCGAAACATGCTGAGAAAGTAGGTGTAGGCTCTGTGATTCCACGCTCTGTACCAGCAAGTTTTGCTGTAAATCCAGACAGGAAGTAGTACTGAGTCTGCTCTGGAGTTAAGATAGATACTGGAGGCAGTACTCCGAATGCATCTGCGGAAAGGAAGATGACGTTCTTCGCAGCGGGCGCAGAGGAGATCGGGCGGACAATGTTCTGAATGTGGTTGATTGGGTAAGATACACGGGTGTTTTCTGTTACGCTCCTATCAGAAAAATCGATTTTTCCGTTAGCATCTAATGTTACGTTCTCAAGAAGAGCGTCACGTCTGATCGCATTGTAGATATCCGGCTCGGAATCTTTGTCAAGGTCGATAACCTTAGCGTAGCATCCACCCTCGAAGTTGAATACGCCGTTGTCATCCCAACCATGCTCGTCATCACCGATTAAGAGACGCTTAGGATCGGTTGAAAGGGTTGTCTTACCTGTTCCGGAAAGTCCGAAGAAGATAGCGGTGTTCTCACCGTTCTTATCTGTGTTAGCTGAGCAGTGCATAGCAGCGATGCCCTTTAATGGCAGATAGTAGTTCATCATAGAGAACATACCTTTTTTTCATTTCTCCGCCGTACCATGTGTTTACGATAACCTGCTCTTTGCTTGTAATGTTGAACATTACTGCTGTCTCAGAGTTTAGTCCTAATTCTTTGTAGTTTTCAACTTTTGCTTTAGAAGCATTGTAAACGATGAAGTCCGGCTCAAAGTTCTTTAATTCTTCTTCAGTAGGCTGGATGAACATATTTGTTACGAAATGTGCCTGCCAAGCAACTTCAACGATGAAACGGATAGCCATACGAGTATCTTTGTTAGCACCGCAGAATGCATCTACTACATAAAGTTTTTTTGTTAGAAAGTTCTTTGATAGCGATTTCTTTTACTGCATTCCATGCTTCCTGAGTTGCAGGATGGTTATCGTTTTTGTATTCGTCTGTTGTCCACCATACTGTGTCTTTGGAGTTCTCGTCCATAACGATGAATTTGTCTTTAGGGGAACGACCTGTATAGATACCGGTCATAACATTAACTGCGCCAAGTTCACTTTCCTGACCTTTTTCATAGCCTTCCAGTTCTGGCTTGGTCTCTTCTGCGAATAATGTTTCGTAGGATGGGTTGTAGACAATTTCTGTTGTTCCAGTAATGCCATACTTGCTTAAATTGATTTCTGCCATTTTGTTTTTACCTCTTTCCTTTAAATATAGTAATATGATAATCGCCCGCAAAAAGCAGGTTTTATATGATATCTTGACTGAGAAACTATAAATCCTAGTTACGTCATCACAATTATTATACATAAATAAGTCATAAAATCAATAAAAAACTGCGAAATTTTTATAAAGTGAAGAAAGTTGAAAGATTTTCCCCCTAAAGAATTAGCCTCCTGCTTAAAAAATGCCGCCATATAATTCGGCAGAAGTCCGTTGCGGCAGAACCCCAGACAAGCTATAATACAAAGTAAGAGAAAAATATAATCTTACTTTGTAGGATAATCTTGTATAGAAAAGGAGCACATGGGCTATGAAGATATTTCACTTATCCGACCTTCACATCGGATTGAAATTAATGAATCATGATTTAAGGGAAGACCAGGAATATATCCTGCATCAGATTGTAGAGCGGCCAGAGAAGAAAAACCGGATGCCATTTTGATTGCAGGAGATATTTATGATAAAGCAGTGCCGGCGGCAGAGGCAGTAGAGGTATTCGATCATTTTATCAATGAACTGACGGAGATGGTGCCGGATGCTGTCATTATGATGATTAGCGGAAACCATGACAGCGCACCAAGAGTGAACTGTTTTCGAAGCATTTTATCAAGACAGCATTTATATATGATAGGAAAGCCGCCTGAGACGAAAGAGGAATACATTGAGAAAGTGACATTGACGGATAAGTATGGAAAAGTGAATTTTTATCTTCTGCCATTTGTGAAGCCGTCTATGGTAAAGCAGATTGTGGGAACGGATGAAAATGATAACAACCTTTCCTATGATGCAGCTTTGCATAAGCTTTTGAAAGAGAAAATGTAAATGAAGCAGAGCGGAATGTGCTGGTGAGCCACCAGTTCTATCTGCCGGCAGGAAAAGCGGCGGAGGATGTTGAGCGGATGGATTCTGAAATCCGCACCGTGGGAAATATTGATGAAGTGTCTGCGGATGTGTTGGAGCGGTTTGACTATGCGGCATTGGGACATATTCATAAGCCTATGACCGTGGGAAAAGAGTGTTATCGTTACTGTGGAACACCTCTTGCCTGCTCCGTCAGTGAAGCGGGACAGAAAAAGGGCATTGTTATGGTGGAACTGGAAGAAAAGGGCAGGCTTTCCACCGGAGTAATTCCGTTAAAACCACTGCGTCAGGTGCGTATTGTGGAAGGGGAATTAGAAGAAGTATTAAAGCAGCCATCCGATAATTTTGTAACTGTGATTCTTACCGATAAGGTGGATGTCAATGTCTTTGACATGCAGGACCGGCTGCGTCATGCATTTCCCAATTTGCTGGAAATCCGAAGAGAAACGCTGTACAAAGCCAATTATGAAATGGAAAAATTCCGGCATGAGGCAGAGCTTGATGCCTTTTCGCTATGCTGTGAGTTTATTGGAGAGATGAACGAGGAAGAAAGAGAAATTCTTAAGGAAGTCATCAATAAAGTAGAGGAGGAGAGTGAGTTATGAGACCATTAACCTTGGAAATGCAGGCATTTGGGTCCTATGGAGACCGGACGAAAATTGATTTTCGAAAACCATCCCAGAATTTATTTCTGATTACCGGAGATACCGGTTCCGGCAAGTCCACTATTTTTGATGCCATAGCCTTTGCGTTATATGGAGAAGCCAGTTCCACAGCTAATAAAAAAAGTGGAACAGAGCTGCAGAGTCAGTTTGCCACAGCAGGCGCAGAGCCTTATGTGGAATTGAAATTCTGTGAAGGAACAGAAGAAAGCGGCGTCTATACAGTGCGCCGTGTGCCAAGACATGTCCGCCCATTGAAGCGGGGAAGCGGTGAAAAAGAAGAAAGCGAATCCGTTACCTTAATCATGCCGGATGAAATCGTTTATTCGCAAAAGGAAACGAATCAGAAAATCATTGATATTGTCGGGCTGAACAAGGGGCAGTTTATGCAGGTGGCAATGATTGCCCAGGGAGAATTTATGGAACTGCTCCGGGCAAAATCCGATGAGAAAAAGTGATTTTCCGAAAATTATTCCACACAGAAAAATATGAAAAGATTGCCAATGAATTAGGAGACCGGAAAAGAAAATTAGATGCAGAGATTGCCACAATCCGTACGAAGTTTCATGCCAAAGCTGAGAATGCGGACATACCGGAAGCCTTTGAAGAAGCCGAAGCCCTGTTGGCATTGAAAAAGAAGATGCAGCAGGCGGATGCAAAAGCACCGGAGATGGAACGCTTTTTAGAATTGATGCAGCAATTGTGCCAGTATCTTAAGGAAGAGGGAAAGAAGAAAAAGAAGGAAGCAAAAGAAGCGGAAAAACTGCGGGAGCATTGCCGGAGTGCGTTGCAGGAAGCGGAAAATCTGCAAAAATCCTTTACCCAGATGGAAGAAGCACAGCGGGAGTTAGCACGCCTTTTGAAGCGGAAGAGGAGATAAAAGAGACTGCCCGGTTAGAGCAGATGATAAAGCTTGCCTATGATGCAAAGCAGCTCTATCAGCAGTATGAAGAAGCGGTAAAGAGGCTGGAGAATTTAAAGGCAGAACAGCAGAAATTAGAAGAAAAGCTGCCGGAAATAAAGAAAGCTTTAAAAGAGGCAGAAAAGGAAAGAAACTTAGCAGAGGCGGAAAAGGAAACACAGCAGAAGAATTACAGTATTATAGAAGAAAAGTAAATCGCACGAAAGCGGCATTGAAAGAAATAAGAAAGGCTGCACAGGAAGTAGAGCAGAGTAAAGATGCTTTGCAGCAGGCGGAAGAGACGGAAAAAGAGACAAAAGAAAAAAGCACTGTCTTAGAGCAGAATATCGTGCAGTGGAAGAAAGAAGCAGAAGCCTTCGAAGAAATTGAAGTAAGGCAGTTACAGATTACCGGAAAGAAAAATGCTCTTGCAGAAATCGAAGATGCCGTAGCAGAGATTACAGAATCAAAGCAGCTTCTTGGTAAAGAAAAGAAACAGGAGGAACATGCAAAAGAGATTTATCGGGAAGCATCCGGACAGTATCAGGCAAAGCAGCAGGAATACGAAGCATATCGTAAGCGGTTTTTCGATGCGCAGGCAGGTATTTTAGCAAAGGAATTAAAGAGGGAGAGCCATGCCCGGTCTGCGGTTCCATGGAACATCCAAAGCCATGCATTGCGGTAGAGATGCAGGAAGAATTAAGCCGGGAAATGTTAGAAGCTTTAGAAAAAACGATTGCAAAGTTACAGCAGAAGCAGGAAGCGGCATCTACAGAAGCCGGTGCATGCCACGTAAGAAGAGAGAACCGGGAGAAAGAGTTGGCAGAAAGAAAGGAAAAGTGCCGGAATAAAATAGAAGACTTTGGAAAGGAAGCAAACCCGGCAGCCGATAATGAAATAGAACCGTGGCTTGTCGCACAAAAGAAAAAGCTTGCAAAAGAAGAAGAAACACTTTCTCAGGAGATAAAAAGAAGAAGGAATTGTCTCATAAATTAGAAGAGGCAGAAGCAAAAAAGATTGCACTTCAAAAAGAAGAGACAGAAGCAACAGAAAAGAAGCTATTGGCAAAAGAGCAGTTTGACCGTTGTCAGGCAGCTTACACAGAGCGGAACCGCACCCTTGACTATACATCTGAAAAAGAAGCGGATGAAGTCTTGGCAGAAGCACAGCAGAAGAAGGCTTCTGCAGAAAGTGCATATGCAAAGGCTGATAAAGAAAAGAGCCGTTTAGAGGAAGAGAAAACCGGTACACAGACAGGCATTGTCCGTTGTGAAAGAGAACTTCCGGAATGGAAAAAGGAAGCAGAAGCCAAGCAGCAAAAATATGATTTATATATAGAAGAAAAAGATATTTCCAAACTGGAATGGCAGACTCTGGTGGAGCAGTATTCGATAGATGCCATGGAAGAGATGCGGCAGAAAAGGGAAGATTATCAGAATCAGAAGATGATGTATCAGAGCCGCTATGAGACAGCGAAAGAAACTGTAGGAGAGAAAGAAAAAACCGGACGTAGAGAAGCTTTCAGAGGAACTTAAGGCAGCAGAGGAGCAGAGTAAGCTTGCAGGCAGGGCGGCCAATGAGTGGAAGATTTCTAATCAGAAGGATCGGAAATCTTAGAAGCGGTAGAGGAAATATGGAGCGGGCGGCAGCAGGTATTAGAGCAGCACAACCGTATAACACGGCTTTATACTGTCATTTCCGGAAATGTGTCCGGCAGCCGTATGGATTTGGAGACCTTTGTGCAACGTTATTATCTGGAGCGGATTCTTTATGCAGCAAACCGCCGTTTTGAAGAAATGTCAGCAGGACAGTTTGAACTCAGAATGTTTGATGAGAAGAAGGCTGCAATCGGAAAGAACAAGGGACTTGACCTTATGGTATATTCAATGTTACCGGCAAAGAGCGTGAAGTCCGTACCCTTTCCGGAGGAGAATCCTTTATGGCGGCGTTATCCATGGCATTGGGCATGGCAGATGAGATTCAGGAAAATTCTGCTGCCATACATCTTGATATGATGTTTATTGATGAAGGCTTTGGTTCCCTGGATGAGCATGCAAGAGAGCAGGCAGTCCGGGTATTAAAAGAGATGGCAGGCGGCTCAAAGCTTATTGGAATCATTTCCCATGTAACAGAATTAAAGCAGGAAATGGAAGACCAGCTTCTTATTACAAAAGATGAAGAAGGAAGCCATGTCCGCTGGCAGTTAAGCTAGCGGATAGGCTCCCTGTTCTAACATTTCCGTCACCATGGAAGCCATAGCGGAAGGATGTTCTTTCATTCCGTTTTGCAGCCATTTTAAGAAAACATTATAGAGCGCACCGGAATAGAAGTAGACTTTATACCGGTGAATATCATTATAAGGCATGTCACCCATATGATTTTCTAATTCCTGATCAAAAAGGTCTAAGTAAATGTATGCAAGACCTGCCTTATATACACTTAAAATAAATTTCTTGTAAGTCTTAAAATACCGGAAAATCAGTAAAATTGCCTCATAGCTGAAAAAGTCATTTTCAAGCTTTTCTGCCCTCTTCCGGTATTCTTCCATAATATCGTCCGTAATTTTAATCAACACTTCTTCCTTGGAATGAAAATTCCGGTAATAGGAAGCTCTTGCTACTCCGGCAGTGGTAATAATATCGGTTACAGATATATCGGAAAATGCTTTGGTGTCCATGAGTTTGGTCAGGGCACGGGCAATCTTTAATTTTACCTGGCGGTTTGCTTCGTATCGTTTGTCTGTTTCTTTCATTTAAATGCTCCTGTTCGTATGTGCTATGGATGTGTGCCGGTGGGTGGGACAGAATATGATATTCGTTTCTTACGATTTGCATTTGATATGTGCATTGGTTCATTACGCAAAGAGCGTTATTTTTCTTAGCACTGTATTTTTCTTGCTGTCAGGCTGTCCTTTCCGTTGCTTTGACCGGATGCCGGCTCTGTCCGCCTGATGCGGATACCACATTCCGTCTGAAAGAGACGCTAAGAATTCCGTTAAAGTTTCCGTATCTTCCGGCACCCGGCACATATTCGCATCCATGCTTAAGATGTGCCTCGCTGGCACGTCCCTGTGCCAGCGTTGCCGGTTGCTGCCGGAATTCTAAGCGTCTCTAACAGACTGCATATATCGTATCCGCATCAGGCGAACAGAGTCCGGCATACTGTCAAACATTGGAAAGACAGGCTTTATCGGCAAAAGAAAAATGCAGTGCAAGAAAAACCGCTCTTTGACGTTAGAAGCAATGTATGTATCAAATACAAATCGTAATAACAAATATAAAACGACTGTCCCACCCACCGGCACCACATCCGTATCATGATACAAAATGATATAAAATGTCTCACATCAAACCGTTGAAAAAAGGGAAAACTATGCTACAATGCTACTTATGCAGCCACAACAATGTGATATAAATTATCTCACATATAGTGTGGCATAGCTACAGACAACAGTCAAGAGATGGAGACGAAAATGAAGATAATTACAGATACAGGATCTGATATATTAGAAATCGAAGCAAAGGCAATGGGCGTGGATCTGGTGCCGATTTCCGCAAACTTTGAAGATGTTATATTTGACCGGAATACAGAAGAGAATTTCAAAGCATTTTATGAGAAACTGCGCAGCGAGGAACAACTTCCGGTATCCAGCCAGCCATCACCGGCAGCATTTTTAGAAAAGTATGAAGCGGCAGAAGAAACAGGGGAAGAAGTGTTGGTGATTCTTATTTCCTCGAAGCTTTCAGGAACTTATAATGGGGCAGTGCTGGCGAAGGAAATGTGCGGATATGAAAAGATATATATCGTGGATTCCCTGCAGGCATCCTTATCCTTGCGGCTTCTGGTGGAGTATGCCGTGAAGTTAAAAGAAGAAGGCAAAAGTGCAGAAGAGATTGCAGGAATCTTAGAAGAAGTAAAGAACCGCACCTATCTTACCGGTGTTCCGTCCACATTATTATATTTGAAAAAGGGCGGACGTATTTCTCCGGTAGTTGCAGCAGTGGGAAATGTAATGGGAATCAAGCCGGTGCTGCTGCTCCGGAATGGAGAGATTGAAGGATATTCCAAAGCCCGCGGCATGAAAGCGGTACCAAAAGCGGAATGCAGGCATTTTTGAAAAAAAGGAGAAGTGGATTGCTGCATGCCGGTAGAATTTGCTCACAGCAATAACCCGGAAATGGGAGAGGAATTCCGGAAAGAAACCATGGAAGCATTTTCCCTGACAGAAAGCAGCTTACATGAAGTTGGAATGGCAATCGGAACCCATATCGGACCGGATGCACTTCTGATGGCATTTATTTTAAAAGAAAGCATGAAATAAGAATTTTCAGATTTAAGGATTCTTTAATAATTGATTCGTTATAGTAGAACCAGCAAAGGAAATAAAACTTTGCCGGTTCTTTTTTTTACTTTACAGGAAATTGCCTGCAGAGTAAAAAACGCTCCGCGAGGATGCACACTGCGGCGTGAAACTTGCAAAGCGTGTTTCGCGTAGTTGAGGTATACTAAGAGGATAGAAAGGAGCAGAAGATGTTTTGGGATATCTTACGCAAAGACTTAAAGCGAAAGAAAACAATTAATATTGTAATTTTGCTGTTTATTATTTTAGCTGCCATGTTTGTGGCAAGCGGGTTGAACAATGTACTGACGGTAGTAAATGGAACCGATTATTATCTTAATCAGGCAGACATTGGAGATTATGTAGTACTGACCCAGCAGGGGGATGGCGGTGTGCCGGAGCTTTTGGATACCTGTCAGTATGTAAAAGACTACCGCATGGATCATATTATGTATGCAACCAAGGGGAATATCAAGGCAGAGGGAAAAGAAATTGATATGGCAAACAAGGCAATGATCATAGAATCCATTTCCGAAAGTGAGATACATTTTTTCACAAAGGATAATAAGGAGCTTACAAAAGTGCCTGAGGGTGAGGTCTATGTCACAGGAAATTTCTTAGATGCAAATGATTTAAAAGAGGGAGATAAACTTACGATTACCCATGGCGAAAACAGTATGGAGCTTACGATTGCCGGAAAAGCAAAAGATGCGCTGCTGGGTTCTGAATTTATGGGAAATAAAAGATTTATTTTAAATGAAGCGGATTATCAGAAATTTGTATCGGATGAAAGTCTTGCAGAATACCGTGGCGAGATCATTTATATTGACACAGACAATCCATCGGAAATAGCCTCTTTATTAAGCAATGCATCCAACATCCTATTTAACCGGGGACGGGGCATTTTTAAATTGTGTTATGTCATGGATATGATTGTGGCATTTGTGGTGTTGGTTTTAAGTGTATGTCTGATGATTGTATCCTTTGCAGTGTTAAAATTTACGATTACTTTTACGGTGACAGAAGAATACCGGGAAATCGGTGTCATGAAAGCCATCGGAATTACGGACTTTAAGATACGAAGCCTTTATCTTGTAAAATATCTGATGCTGGCTGTTGTGGGAGCAGCAATTGGATTCCTGGCAAGTATTCCATTTGGCAATATGCTGCTGCAGTCTGTGACAGAAAATATGATGTTGGGAAACAGTCATGCCATTACGGTAAATTTCATGGGCGCAGTCATTGTTATTGCAGTTACTATTTGGTTTGCATACCGGTGTACCGGAAAAGTAAAGAAGCTGACACCGGTGGATGCTATTCGAAACGGTCAGTCCGGAGAACGCTTTAAAAAGAAATCCATTTACCGGCTGGGAAAAAGCCGTTTTAACAGTACCTGGTATCTGGCAGTCAATGATATTTTAAGCAGTCCAAGACGGTTCCTTACGATTATATTGTCCTTTTTCCTCTGTTCCGTTTTTATGCTGGGAGTGGTTATTACAACAGATACCATGAAAAGTAAGAATCTGATTACGACATTTGGAAAAGAAAGTGATGTCTACATATCAGATGTATCACAGGCAATGGGGAATATGGCAGGAAAGACCCGGGCTGATTTGGCAAAAGAATTAGATGACCTGGCAGAAGAACTTACGGAAGAAGGCATGCCATCGGAAATGTCTGTTGAGATACAGTATACTATAAAGATAAACTTTCACAGCTTCATATAGGGTTTAACATGGGGAGTATCAGAATTTTCTGGTGAAAGCAGATACAGAACGTTTGCTGGAAGTATTGCAGAATATCATAGAAAATGCTATAAAATATGGTAGTGACAAAAAAAAATTGGTATATCAATTTCGAAAGAAGAAGACTGTGTGCTGATTACCATGGAAAATACAGGAGAAGTTCTTCCGGCAGAAGAACTTCCGCACCTTTTGACAGCTTCTATCGTGGCTCCAATGCAGGAAGCCAGGAAGGAAGCGGACTGGGGCTCTATATATGCAGAAAGCTGATGCATAAAATGAACGGGGATGTTTTTCTTAAACAGGAAGAAAATCTTTTTCGGTAACTGTGGTAGTGGGTATGGCAAATTAGTCAATGAAAAGGCAGGAAGAAAATGTAATATGATAAAAGCAGTTTTATTTGATATGGACGGAACACTCATTGATACAGAGAAATACTATAGAATCTGCTGGTACCTAAGGCAATGGCGCATTTTGGCTATGAAATGAGTGATGAGCAGGCATTGTCCATGCGTTCCTTAGGACAACCCTTTGCACCGACGCATTTAAAGGAAATGTTTGCAGATGAGAATCTTGACTATCCGGCTATCCGGGCTTACCGGAAGGAATTGATGGAGGAATATCTTGCAAAGAACGGTATTGAGATAAAAAGAGGAGCTGTTGAGTTATTGAATTTCTTAAAAGAAAAGAAAATCCGGCGGGCAGTTGCAACGGCAACCGACATGGAACGGACAGAAAGATATTTAAAGCAGATAGGACTATATCCGTACTTTGATGAAATCATCAGTGCAACCATGGTAGAACACGGAAAGCCGGCACCGGATATCTATACTTTTGCATGTGCACAACTTGGACTTGCTCCGGAAGAATGCCTTGCGGTGGAGGATTCGCCCAATGGGGTTATGAGTGCTTGTCAGGCAGGCTGTCAGGTGGCAATGGTTCCGGATCAGACACAGCCGGATGATGAATTAAAAAAGAAACTTACGATATGTGCAAATACACTGGATGAATTGAAAATTTTATTTTCATAAAATGGGAGAGGTAAGATGAATTTTTTATTTGATACTTCAATTGATGTGAACCGCAGACAGTTTTATGTGCTGGCAATGGGAAGCTGTATCGGAAATCTGGCAGGATTTATTGGAAATGCATTGATTTTCGGATGGAACGGAACAACGATTTTCTGTGGAATCTGTATGTTACTTATGGCCGCAGGAAGTTTCATTGGAATTAAAAAAGGTCAGATACGTTATGCGTCTTATTTGATGATAGCAGTATTAAGCCTTGTGGAATTTCCAACACTATATTATATATATCAGACGGGAACGATTGTATACATGGTACTTGCGATGGTAGCAATTGCGATTTTTATTCCAACCGGAAATGCAATCCGGTTTGCCGGTATAGTAATTGTAGCCGATGTGGCAGCAGTTATTTTAGCCTATATGAGACCGCTGGAAAGTGAAAAATTGTCAAAAGAAGTCGTGCTGCAGAGCACACTTTGTTCCCTGCTTATCGTTTTACTTTGTGTCTTTTTGATTTCTATCCTGCTTCAGATGCAGAGACAGAGGCAGGAAGAAGAAGTAAAGAAGTTGAATGAACAGTTGAAAGATGCCGCAGATAAAGATGCACTGACCGGACTCTATAATCGTCGTTATTTAAATCAGTATCTGGGAGAACTTATTCTGGATGAGAAGGAAGAATTTGATGCGGTACTGATTGATCTTGACTTCTTTAAACATGTGAATGACAATTACGGACATGGGTTTGGAGACATTATTCTGGTGGAATTTGCAAGACTTTTAACGAAGCATGTAAAGAATAAAGGGATTGCAGTACGCTTTGGTGGAGAAGAATTTATGCTGGTTTTAAAGGGGATGAACACGGATGAAATCGGTAAAATGCTAGAGCATATAAGACGGGAATATAAAGAATATACAAAGCATGAAAAGAATATCGAATGCTCTTTCAGCAGCGGAGTACAGCATTATACAGAAGGAATTGCTGTTACGGTATTATATCGCTTAGCGGATGAGAAACTTTATGCGGCAAAGGAGCGGGGAAGAAACCAGGATGTCTTTGATTTAGAATCATAGAAAGATAAAAAAGGGGAGAGAAATGAAAAGGAACATCAGGAGGATTCGTTTATGAAAGGGAAAAAGTTTTTAGCAATGATATTAAGTGCAGCGTTGGGAATGTCAACGTTTGCGGCTTGCGGAAGAAGAGTCGTGGAGCCGGAGAAAAAGACCACAGAAACAGAGGCTGAGACTGAGACGGAAGAAACGGAAAACTCAGAAGAGGTGACAGAGGAGACAGAAACGGAAAATGTGGATGAAGATGACATTTTGCACAGCTTGCAGGAGAAAGCTTTATGTTTACCAGCGGAGCCGGTGCATGGGATTCTACATTGATTTTATCCGAGGATGGCTCTTTTGTGGGAAATTATCATGATGCAGATGCAGGAGATAGCGGGGATGGATATCCAAATGGAACCCTTTACTATTGTGATTTCTATGGAAAATTCACCCAGCCGGAAAAGATAAATGATTATACCTATGAGATGCAGTTGGAGAATATTGCAACGAAGGAAACAGAAGGCGACACGGAAATTAAAGGCGGCGTGAAATATATTTACACGGGACCGGCTGGTTTGGAAGAGGTTTATGATTTATATATTTATCTGCCGGGTGCACCGTTAGATGAATTGCCGGAAAGATTCCTGGACTGGGCATCCATTGGTCTTACCGATGAGGATACGACGCTTCCATTCTATGCAATTTTTAATACGCTGACCTTTGATACCTTTTTAGGACCGAGTGGAGATGAGGTTACGGTAAATGATAAAACCACAACTTCCGATGTATCCATAGAGAGTGAATTGCAGAAAATCGAGGAGAAAGCAGCAGCCATGCAGGAAGACCTTTCCAGTGGAGAACTGACACAGCAGGAAATGAACACCCTGTCTCTGCAGTTGTATCAGTTGTGGGATAATGAGCTGAATTCTATTTGGAGCCGTTTAAAAGAGACTTTGGATGAGGACACTATGACGACTCTTACCCAGGAAGAGCGTGACTGGATTAAGACAAAAGACAGTGCAGTAGAGGAAGCCGGCAAAGATGCCGAGGGCGGAAGCCTGCAGCCATTATTGGAAAATGATAAGGCGGCAGAATTAACAAGAAACAGGGTATATGAACTGGCAGAGTATTTGAAATAAAAAGATATTTTAGCGAGGAAAAATGGTTACATTAAATGATTACTTATACTCCGGAGCAACGGTGTTCCGGATATTGAAAAAGTATACGCAGGACCTCCGGGCATCCGCAAAAGTATCAAAAATGAAGTGGATCTGGTGCACTGCAATTTCCTGATTCAGATTATGGAACTGTTAGAGCACAATGATTTCCTGACAGCGCAGTCCCAGAAAATCCGTGAGTTCTACAAATATATGGCAATGGAATATCCTTATCTTTCTTTTTTACTTTTAAAGGAAGAATCAAGTCACTGATTCGTGCGGAGGGCAAATTCAACGGCTATATTGTAGAGTACATTTATGATTATTATAAAAAGCATAAAAGCTATCCGGACATTGCAGAATTAAAGGAAAAGCTGAACTGCTTCCGTGATCTGATTGCATACCGGATTGTGATTTCCATGCCACGGAGTCAGTTGAAAAATCATGAGAACCGCGAAGAAGAGGAACTAACGCACCTTTATCAGATTGCAAATGTGCTGCCACAGTTTTTAGAGGAGCGTGGATTTACGGCAGAGCTGACAGGCGGTGTCTTAAGAAGCAGTTCCCCGCTTTTGGATGATGCTGTAAAACCATATTACCGGGATTATATCACCAGCGAAAAGAAGGACGATTACAAATCCTTACATATTACTTTTTATGATAACAGTGCGAGATGTTATGTGGAAATGCAGCTTCGCACAAAGCAGATGGACGATATTGCAGAAATCGGTTCCGCCAATCATATTAATTATGAGAAAAAGCAGGAAGCATCCAGAGCACGCCGGGATACCATCCCGGAGGAGAATGCATTTATTTTGATGAAGCTTATGAACGGTGCAGGCGTTTGCAGGAACTGGAGCTTTCCGGTGTGGATGTCGACATGTTTACAGCAGTAAGCAACAGCCTGATGAATGACGGCTGCGGCTTATACCGGGGAAGACTGATTCTTCCTTATGAGCATTTGTCGAGATTTCAGAATGATTTGATTGATTAGAAATAGAACAGAATGGAAGCGTACGAAACGGAGAAGGCAGCTATGGGTGAAAATATGGAAAAGGAACAATGGATGAAAGAGAGTCTCCAGATGCAGAAGGCAAGCTGGATTCAGGATGAAATCACAAAGCGCAGAGAGCGGGAAGATGAGTTGCTGCAGCAGATTTTTATGGAACAGAAAATGTTGCAGGAACTGGACGAAGACATGGACGAAAATATGGCACATGCCAGAGAAGACCGCAAATACCGGGAGGACATGAAGGAGCGGGTCAATGACCGGGTATATGAAATCCATGACCTGAGTGCAGATAAGCGAGAGGGAATGCGGGAATATAAATATGCATACCGCAGAGGCTACGCCCTTGCCATGTTTTTCTTTTCACTGGCATTGTGCGTCTTTGTAGGCTTTTTACATGGAATCACATCACAAATCTGTCTGATGCTGATGTTCTTTACCGGCGTGCAGGCTGCCATTTTTGTACATCAGAAGCAGTGCTTCTTTCTCTGGAGACTCATCTGCGATATTTTCTCAGCAGTAGTTTTCCCGGTGATGCTGGTTCTCTTTATCGGTTATGAATTAAAGTACGGCTTCTATGATTTTCTACTTCCAATCTGCCTTATCATAGGACTGGTGCTGCTGGCACTTACCACAGCATCCTATTTCCTCTACGATCCATACCGCAGTGCCCGCCGCAGAGTCAGTGATGCCAAGAGCATGATCCGTTCTATCGAGCGTTCCGCCAAAAAGCAGGTCAAGAAGAGCCAGAAGCAGCAGGCGAAAGACGAGCTTCGCCAGAACCGCCTGCAGCAGAAGGAGCAGGATAAAGCCGAGAAGCTTCGCATCAAAGAAGAGCAGCGCCAGGAAAAAGAGCTTAAGAAAGCCGCACAGCGCGAAGAACAGCAAAAACTCCGTGACGCAAAGAAGCAGGAAGCCTTAGAGAACCGCGAAGAGAAGAAGCTTGCCCTCAAGGACGCTGTGGCAGCCAAGAAAGAGCAGTTCCGGGAGAAGTTCCGGAAGGATGGGGAGTGGAAGAAACGGAAGAAGAGGAGAAGGAGGAAGAGGGCGTTTTTGCTTCGGATGAAGGCACGGAAGATGCAGAAAATACAGAGCAGGGAGAGACAGTAGTTGTGGACAATGCGGCGCAGGAAGAAGATGGGGTGTTAGAGTAGATTGAAAATATGGCAGATTTTCAAGATCCGTCTATTAATTTTCCACAGTAAATTTACACTACCAAACAATACAAATGTATTGAAATAGAAATGATTTAGCATTATAATGAAGAAAACAAATGGAAGTGAGGTGTTGAATATGGCTAGTACAATTCAGGTTAGAGTAGAAGATGAGTTAAAGAGTAAATCAGATGCACTATTTAAAGATTTGGGCACAGATACAACAACAGCAATTAGAATGTTTTTAACACAGGCTGTTGCGGCAAATGGATTTCCTTTTGAAATAAAAAGACAGGTAGAATCAAATCCATATGCACCGATGACTGAGAACGAGATGCTTGCAAAATTGAAAAAGTCCAGAGAACAGGGAATGTTCAGGGAAGCAGATTGTGTGATTTCTGATATGAGGTCAAAGTATGGATTATAAGGTTGTTTTGATGAAGGATGCGGAGGAGGATCTTGATAGATTCATCACATATCTTTTGCTTGAAAAGAAAAGTGAGCAGGCTGCAAGAAATTTATTAAATGATTTTGAAGCAACAAAAATAAGTCTGTCAAATGTTGCAGGGAGCCTGAAACTTTGTGATAATCTCAAACTAAGAGAATTAGGATATCGAAGAATCAATTTTTATCGCATCGATATTTTATGCTTTATCGTATTGAAAACGATACTGTTTATGTGGACAATATTTTTCATGAATTGCAAGACTATGAAAATAAAATGAATTAAATGTTTGAATACAAAATCCTACCCATGGGGTCGTCTCTTAATTTTGAATATGAGTTAGGAGATAGCCTGGATGGGTGGGATTTTTCTATGAGGAAAGTTATCTGTAAGAGTGATATATGTTGCAGAGAATCGGATATGCGATATATCATAGAAACCACAAAGACAGATGCCGGAACTAGAGTATTGCCAATCACAGAGGATGTGGCACAGATGTTTCAGGCAATTATCGAGGATAGAAATGCACCGAAAGTGGAGAAAACCCATAGATGGATATAGCGGATTCCTATTCTATGATGATAATGGAAGGCACTTGTGGCAATGCACTGGCAGCACAGATTCAATCACATGGTCGGTAGATATAATGATATTTACCGAGTTCAGATGCCAAACATCACACCTCATGTATGCCGACACACCTATTGCTCGAATATGGCGAAATCGGGAATGAATCCTAAGACGCTACAGTACCTTATGGGGCATAGTGATATAGGGGTTACGCTTAACACCTATACGCATCTCCAAATTTTGAGGATGCGGAGGATGAATTGAAGCGGCTGGAGGACCTGCAGAATGCCAAAAGGAACTAGAACGGACACAAGGGGAGAAGCCGGTGTCGCAGAGGATGTTTAAAGCAATATAAAAGTTTTGAAAGAAAGAGAGAGGAGCTTGGCTTCGCTTTTCTACGGAGGATTGTATAAATGAAAAAATTATTTCAATTGAAAATATGAGGTAATAATGCTATACTTATTTAAGTGTATTGTTGCCTAAAAGAAGAAAATATTAGGTATCAGGCTGGGCGAAATGCTCAGCTTTTTTGTATTAAAGCAAAGTTGGGATGTGGATAAATGAACAGAGAAGAGATAGTACAGGCTGTACAAAGCTATATAAGGAATGAAAATGAAAAATATGCATTGTTAATAAATGGTGCATGGGGAAGTGGAAAGACTTTTTTGTATGAGAACTATTTATGTGATGCAATATCAGATATAGAAGTTGGAAAAAATGAGAGAAAGAAGAATGTTTATATCTCATTATATGGGATTTCTACAATTGAGACATTATCAAAACAATTGATGACAAATTATCTTGTATATGTAAAAGCAAATGGAAATGAAATAGTAAAGAAAGGTGCAAAACCAGTAGCGGGTTTTTTAGGCATTGTAAGTAAAGCATTTTCGTTTTCAATAGGATCATTTTCTGCTGATTTTGGAGATGTTTTGAAAGACATTTCAGGCTTATTAGAAGCAAAAAATATGGTTGTATGTTTTGATGACTTAGAAAGGTGCACCATACCAATCAACGAATTTTTTGGTTACGTAAACAATCTAATTGAACATTGCAATTGTAAAGTCTTGATTTTGGCAGATGAAAACAATATTGGAAAAGTATTTGCAAATACAAACATTGAACAGAAATATCAAACAATATTAACGGGTGATAGAAAGGTTATTCAAGATCAATCAGAAGAGAATAAGAAAAAGAATAATATTGATAAAAATTTGATTACGATTCGACAATTAAAAGAACTAAATGAAAGATTGTATTCGGAAAATTTTATCTATCGTGATATAAAAGAGAAAGTTATTGGAAAGACATGCAATTATTATCCGGAAATAAAAGAAAATTTAGTGGAACTTATTTCTGGAACAGATAAACATAAAGGATGTGTTGGTGAAGGTGATTATAAAGAATTTTTAGTATGCCATATGGATGCTATATTATCGGCATTTAGTGAAGTAGATAATAGAAACTTGAGAATTATTATTGCTTGGCTAGATATGTTTAGAGGTATTTTTGTAATGACAAATAGAAATATGAAGTCTTCCCAATATTATGAGAATATCATCTCTGATTTTTTAAGATATAGTATTTGGGCAGTAGTTTCAAATAAAAAATAAAAGATTATAAAAGTGCATATTATGGGAATTTTGATTATGTTTATTTTGAAGGGCATGAATACACGCATACAATTAGATATTATTTTATTGATAAGTACATAAGAAGTGATTATCTTGATGAAGCAGATTTGGTGAGCTCTGCAAGGAGTATTGAGGCGCGATGTGAACGCGAAAAAATATATAATAAGGAACAAATACAGTCTACAGGAGTAGCATACTCAGAATTAAGAAATTGGAGGTATATGGATGATGATCTAATAAGGGATGGCATTCAAAGAATGATTGTTGAGTTGAAAGAGAACAAATATGCATATCCTGTTTATTCAAATATTATAGAGTTGCTTCTTCTTTTTAGCAAAATGGGATTATATGAAGGAGATTTATCCGAGGTTCAAACAATAATGTTATCACTTGTAGAAAATGATATGCGTGTTCAAGACGAAAACAGGAGTCCAATTTCTTTTAGAGATGAGGACGCAAAACATAAATATTTAGAAGTGTATCAACCCATAGCTGAGAGTCGAAAAAAAAAGAAATGAAATACTAGACAAAGGAAAAATAGAAGAAGAAAACATTTATGATAATGCAGAAGCATTTTTACAACATTGTCACAAGAGAGAAGAATATTATTGTACTCATAAATCATTTATGGAATACATAGATGTAGAAAAGCTAATAAAGTTAATAAATTGTAGTAAATTAGAGGGTGTTTATAAAATAGCAGATGCATTCGATACAATTTATTATATGGGTAATGTAAGAGATTTTTATATGAATGACATTGATGGATTGAAATTGTTGAAAGAAAGATTAAAAAAGTAGATTCTAAGGGTATTACAAGGAAATGTGCCATAGAATATTTAATTTCGAAAATTGATAAAATACTTGTAGGATTAGGAGTAGGAGATGAAAATGAATAGTTATGGCGAAAGGGCTGTTGTTAGGGAATGGAATCAATTCGCGTTTATGTATAAATGATTTATCTGTTGAATGTATAGCTGAAAGATTTAAAAAGAATGTATTAGTTTATTCAGTCATTATTAATAATATTTTTGGAGTACAAATAGCAGAAGATTTTTTGAAGAACTCAGAGATATCAGTGTCTAAGTTGGGAATAGAGACATTAGCAGGAATTTTGTACAAGTATATAAAAGGAAACAAAAATAATGTTTGGACAGATAATGATGAGTATAGATTACAAGACTTAATTACATGTATTTGTATAACCTCCATTTTCTATGATGAGAACGGAAAAATTGGACAAGTATATGATAAAAGCAAGATGCCTTTGATGGAAGATTATGATTATATATTTACACTAAACTATATTGAATTTTGGGATGATGAACATAGATGCATTCATTTACATGGAAAAATTGACTTATCAAAACTTTGTGACAAGAAGGCTTCAATACTTGTTAGTGCAGGCGGGATGAATTATAAGGAATATGCAAAGGCTGTTGACAATATTCGGAAAACAAATAGTGTAATAGAGTTTTATCCTAATGATATTGTATTTGCACCAAGTGAAGTGGAAAAAGACAAACTGGTTTGTGTAACAGGAATATCTCCGTCTAATAGATTATATCCAGCGGATGATTTGTTTTTTTATATAGAGCAAAAGAATTATATGCAGACCTAGATTTGGTTGATGAACTTGATGTTTTTGGAATGTCTCCATTTGGAGACGAGAGTATTATTGAAAAGATAAATGAAAAAATTTGATTCGTATTTTTGTTTATAATAAAAATGAAAATGATGAGACAAAAGTATGGGAAAGTAAGTTGAAATGTAAATATGAATTGTTGGAGTCTGATGATATGAAGTAGTAACCCCACCCGCTTTTTACTCCGTTTCTACTACTTTTGCTGTACACATCTTGCAATATTTTGCTAAGTTTTGCATTTTCTGTACAGAAATGACCGATACATAAAGAAGAATTTACACCGCGCAAATCGCTGCAAATGGCAGCAGGACAGCGTATTTTGAAAGGAGATATTCATCTGCCACGGCAGTGTTTAAGGGACGGGGCAAAAGCCTTGAGTTTATTGGGGTTCTTGGATGGAAACGTAGAATTTACACCTTATTTACACCTTTGGAAGATCGGATTGGTAATCAAGACGTAGGGAAAACTTACGTCTTTTTTGATTGAAGGAAAAAGGCGTTACGTATCGGCTAAAAAGAATAATGTATCGGCTGAAAATAATAGTATTTTTGCCGATAATATGATATACTAAGTAATAGATTAGTACGTTTTTGATTTATGACGGAGGATAGCAGATGAAACATCTTTCAGTTACTGAAATAGCGAAAAAATGGAATATATCAGAGCGAAGTGTTAGAAATTATTGTGCTCATGGACGAGTGGATGGTGCTTTTCTTACCGGAAAGACTTGGAACATTCCTGAAAATGTAGAGAAACCAGAGCGTTCCAATAAAAAGAAAGAGCAGCCGATTACCTTGCTAGATATTCTGCAGGAGCAGAAGGCAAGTAAGTATTCCGGAGGCATTTACCATAAGACACAGATTGATTTAACATATAATTCCAATCATATTGAAGGCAGCCGTCTGACCCATGATCAGACCAGATATATCTTTGAAACCAACACCATCGGTGTAGAAAAAGAAGTGCTGAATGTGGATGATGTGATTGAAACAGTAAACCATTTTCGTTGCATTGATATGATTATTGATAATGCAAAGGCAGTTCTGACAGAGAAGTTTATCAAAGAACTTCATCTGATCTTGAAGAGCGGTACTAGTGATTCCAGAAAAGATTGGTTTGCCGTAGGCGACTATAAAAAGATACCGAATGAAGTCGGTGGTATGGATACAGCACTTCCGGAAGAAGTTTCCGATAAAATGAAAGCTCTGCTGACAGAGTACAACGGAAAAGAAGAAAAGACTTTTGAGGATATTCTGGATTTTCATGTGAAGTTTGAACGCATCCATCCATTCCAGGACGGCAACGGTTGTGTGGGCAGATTAATTATGTTTAAGGAATGCCTGAAATATAATATCGTTCCGTTTATCATCGAGGATAATCTGAAGATGTTCTATTATCGTGGATTGAAAGAATGGAACAATGAAAAAGGATATCTGACTGATACCTGCCTGACCGCACAGGACAAGTATAAGGCGTATTTGGATTATTTTAGAATTGCATATTAAACGTGATTCAAAGTGAAAAATTTGTGCTTTGAGAAAAAATAATGATATACATTTCAAAGACGGGAGTAAATACATGTTCTATAAAATGATAGAAAATAAGTGTACACAATGGTATGAATCAGAACGGTGTACGGTTAAAAACTTAATTGAATATATAGAGAAAACAGGGCAGATGCGTGATGCTCAGATTGAGGCTATTAAGGTATATCTGTTTCTAAAAATTGCCTGTGAATGTAAGCCGTTGACACAGCTGTTTAGACAGGGATTCTTTAATTCTATTGATTTGAATGAGATAGAATTGTCAAAATCCACTCGTGAATATTTGTTTCAGAATCCAGCGGCAGCGACATTGTTTGAATATGCATGTTTGACAAATGATAAAGGTGAACAGGTATCTGAAAAACTGGAAAAACAGATAAAGAAAGATCCAACGGGAATTGATTATAATGAATTCTTTCGTAATGCGTTTTATGGTGTTTCCTATACGGATTATCTGTTTAGCCTTCCTATGGGTGCAGGTAAAACGTATTTGATGGCGGCATTTATTTACTTGGATTTATATTTTGCTTATAACGAGCCAACAAATCCGTTATTTGCACATAACTTTATCATATTTGCACCATCAGGTTTGAAATCATCAGTGGTTCCAAGTCTTAAAACAATACAAAACTTTAATCCATCATGGATTCTTCCGGAGCCGGCAGCAACAGACATCAAGAGGATGATTTCTTTTGAAGTGTTGGATCAAAGCAAAACTGCAAAAAAATCAAATAAGACAAAAAATCCAAATGTTCAGAAAATCGCTAATCATCAGCCGCTTTCTGAGTTGTTTGGTCTTGTTGCTGTTACTAATGCGGAAAAAGTAATTCTTGAGCGTATTCAGGAAAAACAGGGACAGATAAATATGTTTGAAGAAAGCGAGGACGATAAAGACCGACAGGCAAATGAACTTCGTAATTTAATTGGTAAGTTACCATCATTGTCTATCTTTATTGATGAAGTTCATCATGCAGTAAGTGATGAAATTAAGCTTCGTGCTGTAGTTACAAGATGGGCGCAGAATCATACAGTCAATTCTGTAATTGGTTTTTCTGGTACTCCATATTTAGACAAAGTTGAAAAAATAAAAGTTGTAGATTCATTGTCCATTGGTACAGCTGAAATCACAAATATTGTGTATTACTATCCACTTATAGACGGTGTAGGAAATTTCTTAAAACGTCCAGTTGTAAAAATTGCAGATATTGCAGATAGCAGCCTTATTATTGAAAAGGGTGTCAGAGAATTTCTTGATACTTATAAAGACACTGTTTATGCAGATGGTTTAACAGCTAAATTGGGTATTTATTGCGGTACTATCGAAAAATTAGAAGAAACAGTATATCCACAGGTATCCCGTATTGTAGCTGAATATGGCCTTGGTACTGATGTTATACTTAAATTCCACAAAGGAAATAAACAGTATAAGATGTCGGCTGATAGTCAGATGCAGTTTGATATCTTGGATAAATCTATTTCTGAAATTCGTATTGTTTTGCTTGTGCAGATTGGTAAAGAAGGTTGGGACTGTCGAAGTCTTACAGGTATTATTCTTTCTCAAGAAGGAGACTGCCCAACCAATATGGTATTACAGACATCTTGTCGATGCTTGCGTCAGGTGATTAAAAATGGTCAGGAAACGGCGCTGATATATTTGAATGAAAGCAATGCCGAAAAATTAAATATGCAGCTTGAGCGGCAGCACCATATTTCGCTTAAAGAATTTTCTTCTGCAGACAACAGCAAGACTACTTTGAAACGTTATAATCGTACGGCTTATTTAAAGTTGCCTAAAGTAGAGTTTTATCAGCTGAAAATCAGCTATGATACACTTACTGTGGAAAAGGCAAATCCTGAAGTTTCTATTGAAAAATCTGTTGATTCAGCGCAAATTGCAGGTAATATTATCAAAACAACAGATCTTTCTATGAATGTAAATAATATCAGTATCCAGGTGGATGATGCTGAATATGGTACAGAATATGCAACCTTTAATTCTTGGATTTATGGCATTATGAGAAGTGGATTTGGAACACCTTCCATGGCAGAATTAAATGCATATACAGAGCAGTTAAAAGTAGTATATGAAAAAATCACATACGAAAAAGGTGGCTCACGATATTTCAGTTCGAAGTACAATAAAAAGTTGGTAGAAGCCAATATTCGCAAAGCTTTTTGTGACAAAACGGATTTCAATACAACAGAAGAACTGATACCAGAAGAAGCTAATTTGTTGAACATTGCGAATTTTACTTCTGAGATATATGCAGATAATCTGGATGACTACTATCCAAGACAGAATGTTGTTGAAAACATAATGGCTGACGATCAGGGAAAATTGAAAGTTGATAAAAAGACACAGCAGTTAATTGATCTCGCTATAGAAACTGGAAACGATAGAATCGTTTTGGAATTGCAACAGCGTGTATCATCTCACCCAAATAAGAATCGTTCGTTCCACTACTTGCCATATCGTACAGACAGTGGTTTTGAACAAACATTTTTAAGAGAAGTATTGTCCTTTGATATTATCGAAGAATTAGGTCTGGAAGTGTATTACAATGGCGACCGTGCTATGACGGAGTTTAAGATCAAGTGCTATAAGAAAACCAGTGGAAAATGGAATTACATTGGTATTTACACACCGGACTTCCTTATCATTAAACGAAAAGATGGCGTTATCCATAAGGTTATTGTAGTGGAAACCAAGGGGCAGATTTATGCCAAAGATCCAGTCTTTAAAGATAAGAAGAATTTTATGGAAACAGAGTTTTCAAAACAGAATAATGCTGCGTATGGTTATGAACGTTTTGATTACCTGTATTTGGAAGATACGATGCCAGAGAAAGATAGATTGACACAGACACATCAAAAAATCTGTGAGTTTTTTAAGGAGAAAGCGTAATGAATGGAATTAGACCTACTGTAGGCATAGAGTTTGATGATAAATATACTAATGCAAAAAATAAATTGCTTGATTTTATTAAGGCATTAGACGAGTTGGATGACATACAAAAAGCAAAATTGGCACAAGAATTTATAACATCATATAGTATGGCAATTTCTTTTGAACAATTTGTAAGTTATATGAAAAATGGAGGAATCAAATAATGCCAATTAAATATGTACCGTTTATACCGGAGCCGGTGGAAGGACAGGCTGTGCTTGGTAATTTTAATAGAATATTGAGATACAAAGGCGCTGACGATGTTTCTATGACATTGCAACGTGGCATGCCTTTATATGAAATGGAAAAACAGGAAACTGTGGGCGAAAACTCCGATGGTAATATGGTTATTCGTGGAGAATGTGTTTCTGCCTGTGCTTATCTTAAAGAGCAAGGCATTCAAGTTGACCTTGTTTACATTGACCCACCATTTGCAAGTGGTGCCGATTACGCAAAGAAAGTATATATTCGTCGAAATCCGAAAGTAGCAGAAGTTATTGCACAGGCTGAACAAGAGCTGGATGTAGATGAATTGAAAGCTTTTGAAGAAAAGATGTATGGTGATGTATGGGATAAAGAAAAATATCTGAACTGGATGTACGAAAATCTTATGGCGATTAAATCGGTAATGAGTGAAAATGCGTCCATATATGTACATATTGATTGGCATATTGGGCATTATGTTAAGATTCTTCTCGATGAAGTGTTTGGTGAAGATAATTTTAGAAATGAAATTACTTGGGTAAGGACAGCTTCACATAATGATAGTAAGCAAAATTATAGTAGAGTTAAAGACAGTATATTTTTCTATTCTCGTTCAGAAGAGTATACATTTAATATACAATACACACCTTATACAGAAGAGTACATTGCTGATGAATGGACAAAAGCACCTTCTGGACGATACTATAAATTTGAAAATATGCTTGATCCACAGAATAAAATGGCAGCTTACGATTTTCATGGCACAGTTGCACGTTGGAGAACAACGCCAGAAAAATTTGAAGAATTGTGGAATGCCCCTCAAACAGAAGTTCCCAATAGCCATGGCCGTGTAAGACTTGGAAAAAATGGAAAGCCTATCAAACGTTGCCGCATTGTGTTTATGGACGAACTTCCGGGAGTTCCTTTAAATGATAATTGGTCAGATATTGCGTATGTTGCAGGTCGATCTGCTGAGTCGGCAAATTATTCTACGCAAAAACCAGAAGCACTATTGAATAGAATTATCACATCTTCATCAAATGAAAATATGATAGTTGCAGATTTTTTTGGAGGTAGTGGTGTTACTGCAGCAGTGGCAAACAAACTGGCCAGAAAATTTATTCATTGTGATATTGGATTGAATTCTGTTCAGACAACCCGTGATCGTCTTGTCGCAGATGGGGCTGAATTCGATGTGCTGGAAATTAAAGATGGAGTTCAACTTTATCGTAATCCGGTTCAGACAATGGATAAAATTAAATTTTTGATTCCTGGCTTGAAAAATGAAGATTCTCTGGATTCTTTCTGGGAAGGTGCTATCTCTGATAGCAAGCTTGGTACAATTCCTGCTTACGTGCCAAATTTAATGGACAGCGCATCCAAACTTCTTGATAAAGTGACCATGAACCGTATTATTCATCAGGCGATTCCAGAATTGGATAATGACATTAAAAAGGTTATTGTTTACTATATCGACATTACTGATGAAGTGGAGATTATGAATTTCATCAAAGAAGATGACAGTACGACTGTAGAAATTGAATTGCGTGATCTTAAATCAATTCTTGATGATGTTGTCATTGGTGATTATGCAGAATTCCATGCAGAAGAAATTGCAGGCGGATATGCTGTTGCTATTGATAAATTTATGAGTGATCGTGTGTTGTCTAAAATTACAGAATTCAATCAGAAAGCATTCCTTAATTCTTCTGCGAAGAAACCGTATAAATCGATTGAAATCAGTGAAGAAGGCTTGGAACTTATTGAATTCCTTAGCCTGGATTGCACTGCGAACGGTGGTGAGTGGCATTCTGATAGTGAAATCAAGATTGATAAAAATGGCTATGTTATCGTAGACGGCAATAAAACCAAGGAGTTCTGGGATGGTTACATACGCAGCAAAAAAGAAACCTCTCCGACTTAAAATTCGTAACATTTGTGGGGATGAAACTGTTTGGGAGGTGTAATCAATGGCTCAAAATGTGACATTATATAACCTTTTGATTTCTTGTCCAGGTGATATTAAGGAAGAAGTTACATTGATTGAATCTGCAGTAGATGAGTTTAATGAATTATATGCTGAAACTTTAGGAATCACAATAAAAACTCGCCATTGGAGTAAAAGTTCTTATGCTCAGTCTGGAGGAAAACCACAGGCATTACTTAACGAGCAGTTTGTAAATAAATGTGATGCAGCAGTTGCGATTTTCTGGACAAGATTTGGCTCACCTACTGATGAGTATGGTTCTGGAACAGAAGAAGAAATTGAAATTATGCTTCAATCTGGAAAACAAGTGTTTATGTATTTTTCGGATAAGCCTATCCCACCATCAAAAATAAATGGTGACGGCTATGAGAAAATACAAGCATTCCGTGACAAATATAAAGACAAAGGAATATATTTCACTTATTCATCCGACGAAGAATTTAAAAGATGTTTTTGCCCATCTTTCCATGCATTTTTTGACAGAAAAGAGGGTAAGTGAAACAGCCAATGAATATCGTTCTGAGTTAAAGTTATTAGGTATTGACGAAACTGGAAGATTGACTGAAGAAGCGGTGGTATGCCCATTCGTGTTAAATGCAGAGATTACCATGAAAGAATACATTACTTCGATTAAGAATATGTATCAGGAGATTTCTGATATGAATGTAGGTGGTAGATCTGTTACAGCTAATACTTTTTTTTGCTGGATTTACAAGCCCTGTTGACATAGATGAAGATGAAAAAGAGTTTATTACTGCTGTGGCTGAACAGCTGGAGCGTAAGTTGTCCGATTCCTTTTTTGAACTTGGAAATTTAAACCAAGATACTTTAACATCAAATCTACTCAGTGGTCCTAAGTTGAATGGAACATCCGAAGAAAAGCAGAAATATTGGAAAATCAAAAGATTGCATGAAACTATTTCTAAAGCTTTGGAATGGGCTCCGGTTGAGAAAGCGTTTTCTGGAATGAATTGTATTAAATTAGCAATTCAGAATTGTGGTAAGGCCATTGACGAAGATGCTGAAATTATGTTTGAAGTTCCAAAAGAATCCTTGCTTACATTAGGTGAATTCCCTAAGTTTAATAATGCAGAGATAGGATATTTGCTTACAGATTGTGATATGAGTATTTTGTTCGGAATTGAAGGCACATCTGAATATATTGAATATTCAGAATCAGAGCAAAATGGAAGAACTTCGTATGGAGCACGTCCATATGGTTTGCCTGGATATGTTCCGGATTATAGTGATGATTTCACTGATGAGATAAAAGATGTGTTTTGTTATGGATTCTATTCAAGTGAAGATAAGTATATTGTAAAGCTTAAAGTAGATTATGTAAAACATAATACAACTGTTGCTTTCCCGACAATCCTTTTTGTGAAAAATGAGATTGATGAGATACCATATAAAATCACATCTAAGAATAATCCGGATGTTGTTGAAGGATGTATAAAGGTTAAAAGTTAGGAAAGGAATACTACATGGAAAAGCCACAATACATCGATTGGATAGTTGAAGAAACTGGTATTGTAATTAAAGATGACATACCGTTAAAATGCTATAAAATTGATTATAAAGATGATGAAAGTATTCTTGATGACTGGGCATTGCACATTCGAAGAAATTACATAGAAGATACTGAACTTAAAGAAGACGCAGATGACAATGCAATGACTGTTGAACAGTATTTGCATGATTATGTAATTCCACAAAAAGGAGAAGAATTGGGAGCTACGGTACGTTCTGCAGACATAACAGAAATTTTAATTTCCGATTTATTAGAGTTTGTTCATCAGTATTCTGTTCCGAGATATAAATTGAAGAACAGATCCGGGAAAAACAATTCACAACAAGGAACTGATGTCATTGCATATAAGTACAAAAATGAAGATAAAACTCCAAATGATAAAGATGAATTGGTGGCAGCAGAAGTTAAAGCTACCCTCTCTAATATGGAGTACACACCAATCAAAAATGCAATTATCGATTCCAGAAAAGATGAACATCGATTAGCAAGATCAGTAAATTACTGCAGAAAGCGATTAAAAGAACTGGGCAAAATAGAAGAGGCAGAAGAGGTAAAGAGATTTTTATTTAAACCAGATAATAATTATCGTATTACATATGTAGCTGCAGGAGTTAGTAGTCGCGAAAACGTAGATGATGCCATAGAATTAGGTTTTTCTGGTGAAGAACTTGAAATTAGAAAAAATGAGCTGATTTTTTATGTACATGGTCAAAAGTTGATGGAATTGGCTCATAACATTTACCAGAGGTGGTGTAAATGATTTTTGGGAAAAATGCAGGTTTAATGTTAAAATATCAAAAAGCAAAGGCTAAAATGGTAGAATACGATGTTTCAAAGCAGGAGTATCCACATTTTCCGCCGAATTCTAATGAATTATCGTATCCAACAACTTATGTGCTGTCACGATACTCAGAATGCATTATAGAAAATAATCATGACGAATTAAAAGAGCTGGAGTTACTTTTGATTACAACTGCAGAATATTATGATTCAGCTTTTAAGTCAAAAGATAGACCAGAATATGATTGGGATTTTTTTGCTATCTGGAGCATCTGCCTACTTCCTACGAAAGGATTTTGGTAGTGCTAAAGTGTTGGCAGAAGAGTAGTTGATTTAATTGATGAGGAGCGATCTCCGCAGAAATTGTTGACGAATATCTATAATTATCTTCTGGGTGGAGTGTATTTGCCATATTTGAGAGTTATAGATACTTATGAGCGAATAAATAATTTTTTCTTGGATTACTTTGGAAAGGGTAAGTCTTTAGAAGCATTAAAGTCAAACTTATGGGTATATAGAAATGAAATATACGAGAATGGAGATCCAGATAGTATATTTTATGTAGATATATTAGTGGCAGTTATTATTGTGGCGTGCGAAAATTCGTCATGGAGTCTTTTGCCGAGTAGTTCAGGTATCTTGGATGAAGAATGGGAGTCATATCTACAAAGTAAGATGTCAATAAAGATGTTATGGCCAGCACAAAGATTAATAGCCGAAAAGGGATTGTTGCGTGGAGAAAGTTCTATCGTTCAACTTCCGACAGGGGTAGGCAAGACAAGAAGTATTGAACTAATTATTAGAGCAGCTTTTTTATCTGAACGAGCGAATATTGCTATTATAGTGGCACCATTAAGAGCGTTGTGCAACGAAATAACAATGGATATGTACAAAGCTTTTGGAAATGATGTCACGATAAATCAGTTTTCTGATGTACTTCAAAATGATTTCTGGAATTTGTTTTCTGAAGATATTAAACGGCAGATACTAATATGTACGCCAGAGAAACTGAGTTATGTATTACATCATGATCCGTTTTTCTTAAGTGCTATAGATTTATTTGTGTTTGATGCAGGTCATATGTTTGATGATGGAGGGAGAGGTGCAACATATGAGTTATTAGTAACACATATACGTCAGAACATAACGAGCGAACAGCAGTTGGTTTTGCTATCTGCGGTATTGCCAAATTCAGGGGATATTGCACAGTGGTTGTTTGAGGATAGAGGTTGTTTGGCGACAGATGATAGTATTGTATCTACACCTAAATCAATAGGATTTTCATCGACACAAAGGGATATTCATTTCTTTTCTGATGATAAATCAAATGAAGATTATTATATTCCCCGAATCCTTCGAGTTGAACAATTGAAGAAGTTACCCCGAGAAAGAAGTAATAAATACTTTCCAGATTTATCATTATCTACAGATGTGGCCATTTATAATGCAATAAAGTTGTGTCATAACGGCGGTGTTGCTATCTATCTTGGGCAGCAACGTTCAATGAAAACGGTATTTGAAAGAATTATAAATTTGGATAAGCGAAACTATGATTTGAAAGCATTAAAAGATAATACAAATCAAGCAGAGCTTTCCAAAATCAAGGGATTTATAGAAAGCTATTATGGTTCAGAGCACTATTATACGAAAGCAGCAGAATTGGGGGTTTTGCCTCATTCATCTAATCTTCAAAATGGAGTTAAGCTTGTTGTTGAACATGCATTGAAGAATAAATATGTTTCTTGCGTAGTGTGTACATCGACGCTTGCACAGGGGGTGAATATCCCGATAAAATATTTATTGGTCACCAGCATTCGAAACGGATTGAAATTAGTAAAAGCTCGAGATTTTCAAAACTTGATGGGTAGAACAGCACGAGCAGGTATATACACAGAAGGAAGTATTATTATTACGGATTGCAAAATATACGACAACCGTACCAACTGGAAAAATGGTGGAAGATATTTATGGAATGATTGTGTGAAGCTATTTGATACAAAATTGACAGAACCTTGTGGCAGTTCTATTCTTTCGTTAGTCCAGGATTTTAACATAGATTATGATGTGACCGTAAGTGGTGAGAAATTTATTGATATAGTGATAGATCACCTTGACGAAAGAGATTTCTTGCTTGATTACGCAAAGAAGTTAGAAAAAGCATACTTAAAAGTCAATCCCAAAAGAACACAAAATCTGATTGTGCAGGAAATATTATTGCGTCAGGATATTATATCAAATATAGAAAATTATTTGTGTTTAGTACGTTCCGCAGAAACATTGGTCAATGATAGTAAGAAAAGTGCTGTGGATATTTGTACAAATACATTGGCGTATGCTATGGCAACAGAAAAAGAGAAAGAATTACTGATTAAAGTTTTTCAGAAGATAGAAGAGAATATTCAACAATATTCTGTTGAAAAATTGAGCAGATATTCTAATGCAATGTCAGGAATAGGTTTGTCTTCTCTAATAGAGGAATGGATTGTTCAGAATGAACTTACAGAGAAGATATATACAGAAACAGAACTATTATACGTTATTACAGAATTGTATCTGCAAATCTGTGGAGACTTTAGATACCAAGAGCATATACAAAGCATTTGTAAAAAATGGATTGATGGACAGACTCAATGGAAATTAACAACAAAGAAACTATTGGAATTGCAGAAGTAGAATCATTATGTAATAAAAGAATCTCATATGAAATGAATTTTCTTATCGGCAATATCTGTGATCTGATAGAAGTTGACGGAGAAAATGAGGAGCAAGTTGATCAAAGGAACATCTTGACATTGTTACAAAAGAAACTAAAATATGGCGTTCCCAATATGACAGCAATTTCTATTTGTGAGAGTGTTTTTAATGATCGTCTATTAGCTATAGAATTAGCTCAAATTTTATCTGATGCGAATATTGGAACGGATAAGATACTTAATATGTTGAAAGCTCATAGTGAAGAAATCTTTAGTTGTCTTGATTCGTATCCGGAATATTTCAAGGATAGATTATCTGTGTTGATGAAATAAAGGTAGCATACTGTATTTACAGATTGCTGAATGTGCATTAAAAATAGATATTTCTTTTACACAAGAAATTAGAAATAGCAGATCTGTCAATTTGGTGAGGATGACACTTGGGTACAATGTCCATCAGATATTCCAAAAGATTAAGTATTAAAACAAGTGAACTTCCGGCGAAAGAGTGTATAATCGTACAATTTAAACGAAAAAAGCCTCATGATCATGAACGAAAAAGAAAGCATAATTTATTAGGCTATAGAATGGCTTATGTGAATTGAATGATGACTGATGATTCTGGTGTCGAAAGTAAAAATAATGCAATGACATTATGGATAAATACATGTTGTCTTCCATAAAATCAATTCTATGTTAAAAACATACAGTCTAGACAGCTACTTTTTAAGCTATCATTTGAAAAGACATACAATATATAGGCTCAAATGGCGAAAGTGCCCATTTAAATTCTATTATTGTATGAATTCATGTGTTACAACCAGAGCAAGATCCACCCGTGTATTACAGTATTGTCATTTTGACAATTTTGTATTACTTACGAGTAGCGGACTTGATGGGGATTACGTTCCCATACCCACGTGAAAATATAATTGCAAGCAATTACATTTTAGCAGACACGCAAGCGTTTCTGAGTAAGCGTCACAGACAACAAAATAATGAAATTTTGATAAGGCATTCACCTGGAATAGTGATATGCCCCTTGTCAAGCAGACAGGTAAAATATCTAAAATTGGATGTGGATGATGCCTGCATTTCCTTTTGAAGTGCAGGCATTTTTCTATGCACACCATTTCTCTTTATATTTGCTTATTCGTTTGTTTTCAGGAATCGGGTATTCTGTGGGTACATCAGATGACAATGCTTCCTGGCGCACTTCTGATGGGGTTTTACAGCCATATCTGTCCTGTGGACGTTCTTCACTGTAAAAACGCAAATAATCTTTGATTGCATATCTTAGTGAAACCTCATCAGTGATTTCGTACATCTGATACATTTCAGATTTTATAATTCCCCAGAAACCCTCTATCGGTCCATTGTCGATACAATGTCCAACTCTGGACATAGATTGCTCCATTTCCTGGTTTTCAAGTTTTTTTCCTAAATGTCTTGCTGGTATACTGAAATCCCCGGTCCGAATGAAAAATCGGTTTGGCATCCGGATTTGCTGCGATTGCTTTATCAAATGTCTTAAATATTAATCTGTTGTCGTTTCTTGCACTTACAACATATGCTACAGGATATCTGTCATATAAATCTATAATGGCACTTAAATACAGTTTCTTTTTCTCTCCAGGTACTTTGAATTCCGTTACATCTGTAGCCCATTTTTGATTGGGAACAGCAGCATAGAAATCTCTTTGAAGTATATTTTCTGCCGTTTCATCCGGCTTGGCATAAATATATTTTTTCTTCTTTTTACGGATTACAGAATGGATTCCCAGCTTTTTCATAATTCTGTGGACTCTGTTTTTACTGTACGATGTATGATTGAAATGGTTGATCCAGGATGTCATTCGACGGTATCCTAAGATATGGCAAAAACGTTCATCGTATTCTTTGATAAGTTCCGCAAGTCTGATATTTTCAAGTTCCTCATACGGTATTTCACGATGTAACCATTTATAATAAGCAGCCCTTGATATCTCAAGCTGTCTGCACATCCATTCTATACTCCAGTTTTTCTTTGTATAAAAATATCGGATTGCTAAATATTTTGATTCATGGCGTAACTTTCCAAGCTTCACATCCCTTCGAATTCCTTCACTTTTTTTAACAGTTCAACTACCATATCCTTTTCTTCCAACTGACGCTTCAAACGCAGATTTTCACGCTTTAATCGTTCTAGTTCATCCACTTCGGCATCTGTTTTGTGACATCCTCTCCGATCCGTTAATCCATCTGCACCATCGGTGTCATATTTTTTACCCAGGAATAAACCTGGCTATAAGAAACGTCAAATTTTGCAGCAGTATTTTTATAGTTACGATTATGATTGATACAGTAATCAACGATTTCTTTCCGTTCTTCCAATGTTGTTTTTCTTCGTGCTTCTGCCATATAGACCTCCTGTTTCGGATTGTAATCCTTAAGCTCTCTATTGGCATTATACATTCTAATCCACTTTCTTAAAAGACCGGAAGAGATATCATATTTTATTCCTAAATCAATGGAAGAGCCGTCACCTCTTACATATTCCTCAACCACTTTCATTTTAAATTCCTTCGAATAAGACCCATTTCGCATTTTTTTTGAAAAACCGGCAAGTCCATGTTTGTTATAAATCAAGGCCCAGTCCTGAATGGTTCTTGAAGAAATACATAGTTCTCCACATATCTGTATTCTAGATTTATTTCCTTCAAGATAATCTATAACAGCCTGTTCTTTTTCTTCAGGTGTAAACTTTGCTTTTCTGGACATGAAAAATACCTCCAAAGTAACAGATTTTTATATTTAATCTGTCTACTTTAGAGGTATCATATCATATCGCCGATGAGGCGGTTTTTTCTTTGTATAAGGAAGCGATTCTGATGGTGCAGGATAACTGCAAAGTTTTTTGAAAAAGTTCGGAAAATATTGGTCTGAATCTCCTTTGACCAGTAGAGGGAGCTTGATAAGAGCCCCAAACACGGCGAAGGGGGTGATTCCCATGGGATGAAAAGACTAGGAATAATAAGTGGAAAAATTTAACAGGAGGAAAGACATGCAATTGATTTTACAGACAGCGAATGTAACTGCTGATGCAAAGAATTGTAGTTATCCCAATAAGGTAACGGTTACTAATGCATCGGAGCTACAGGAAGCGGTAAAGATGGATCATGTGTGTGCGGAATATAAGAAAAATTACCGCAGCATTGATAATTTCATTAAGTCAAATGTGGTTGTCATGGATCTTGATAACGACCATACAGATAATCCGGATGAATGGATCACGGCAGAGAAGCTGGAAGAACTTCTTCCTGATATTTCATATGCAGTGGCTCCAAGCAGAAACCATATGGTTGCTAAGAATGGTAAGGCTGCAAGACCTAAATACCATGTTTACTCTGAAATTGAAGAGATTACGGATTCCTCAGCGCATGCAGCATTGAAGGCGGCAATCCATAATGCATATCCATTTTTTGACGGTAATGCTCTGGATGCTGCGAGATTTATTTTCGGTGCGGATAGTGGTGAAGTGGTATGGCAAGAAGGATGGACAACCATTGATGAAGACATTGTGGTCGAGATTTCTAATGAAGAAACACCTTCTGCAAGTGGTCCGATTTTAGAGGGTAGCCGCAACAACACCATGAGCAGATTTGCCAGCAGGGTTCTTAAGAAGTACGGGGTTACTGATAAGGCAAGAGAAGCCTTTGAGATTCATGCTTAGAGATGTGATCCGCCACTTGAAGAGGAAGAACTCAATACCATATGGAACAGTGCAGTGAAGTTTTATAAGAAGACAATCGTTACCCAGGAAGGATATGTGGCACCGGATCAGTACAATGCAGAGTTTGGTTCCATCAAGCCTGCTGACTTTGAAGCGGCTGGAGGACTTGCAGAATGCCAGAAAAGAATTGGAAGGGACGCAAGGAGAGAAGCCTGTGTCACAGAAGATGTTTAAAGCAATATAGAAGAATGGTTAAATTTAAGCTGGGCTGGATGCTCAGCTTTTTTTTTGAATTTACCTGATAAGGATGGAGGTGAATGTGGAAATAATCATAAATGCTATGGAGATTAAAATGCTATGAAAAATCAATGAATAATGTTATAATTATCATAAGAGTATTCACGTATATTTTTACGGCTAAAGGAGAATATATTTATGATAGATTTAAACTCAGAATTAATGGAGCAAAAAATGAAAGTTGATTTTAATACCTATGACTTATCTGTTAAAGAGTTGTTAAGTATGGTAAATGATGGACTGATAAATATAGCGCCAGAATATCAGCGACAGTTTAGATGGGATGTTGAACGCCAGTCAAGTTTAGTCGAATCTCTCTTTTTGGGAATTCCGGTTCCAAGTCTTTTTATGGCAACAAATGTGGATGGAACTTGGGAAGTGATTGATGGAGTGCAGAGACTTAGTACAATGATTTGTTTTGCAGGAGATGATAATGTACGAGAGAAAGTCAATGCTAAAAAAGCTGAGCCCTTAAAATTGAAAGGATTCTCAAAACTAGCTAATTTTAATGATAAGAGATTTGCTGATCTTCCCGTAGGTGTACAAAATAAGTTTAAATTGACTAGTATTAAAGTTACTACGTTGAGTGATAAAAGCGATAAAGACGTGCGCTTTGATTTGTTTGAACGATTGAATAAAGGAGGCGTAAATCTTACACCTCAGGAAATTCGTAGCTGTGTTTATCGAGGCGGGTTTAATGATTTTTTAAAAAGAGTTATCCAAAGATTCTAATTTTAAGAATTGCGTGCATTTATCTGAGAGTCAAGAAAATGATGGTACTAGAGAAGAACTTGTTTTGAGATTTTTTGCGTATTTGTATGATTTGGATTCGTTTGAGCATAGTGTAAAAGACTTCTTAAATAATTATATGTCAAAGGCTGACAAAGGATTTAATTATAGTGAAAATGATAAATTATTCAGAATGGTATTCAAAATATTGAATGATGCCTTGCCTCATGGTATAAGTAAAGGAAGGAAAAATACACCACTTAATCTTTTTGAGGCTGTGTCAGTAGGAGCTGCATTAGCATATATGGATAATGGAAAAATAAACACTGTAGGAATAGATGAATGGCTAAAAGATAAAGAATTATTAAAATATATTACAGGAGCTACAAATTCGAAACCGAGAGTAATAGGTAGAATTGAGTTCTGTAGAAAAAAATTTGAGGGATAAAAGTGTTTAATGAAATAAAAGAGGAATTGACTCGTAAAATATGCGAACTAAGATTATGGCTTAGTAATATTAATGATAGCGATGATTTTTCAGCAATTAATAAGGGTTTGTTTTACGTGTATATATATGGGATTTATGAAGAAACAGTTAGAACTGTCGTTCAGAAAACGATAGAGGAATTAAATGCTAAATCTGTAAAAATTGATGAGTGTATATATGAGCTGTATGCACTCATTTTTTCCGCGGAATATGACAGTATATATGGTGTGGGTAATGAACATAAGTGGGAAAAAAGGTGGAATATTTCAGATAAATTAACTCGGAATCCTATCGTTTCTATTCCAAATGAAATAGTACCTACTGATGGCAAAAATCTACGATATAGACAATTAGAGAGTATCGCAAAATCTTTTGGTATTCATAATGCAATTCTTCCTAGGGCGGAAATTGGAGGAAACATTCAGGAAATGGTTGATAATAGGAATTATATTGCACATGGGAATAAAACTCCAAAAGAGGTGGGACGCGAAGTTTCGGTTAATGATTTACAACGTAAATTAGATCATATCTCGGAGGCGTGTGCCTATATTATCGAATTATATGAGAAATATATTGAGGAACAAATGTATTTGAAAAATCATTAAACACAAATCGCCGAAACATAAGAAGAATAACATGTTTTAAGGAGTGAATTGGTGTGGATAGCTTGAAATTAAATCCTGTACAGAAGGCAGCATTTTCTTTGATTCAGCAAGACCTTCGATATATTTATACGGTTATAAAAAATATAAATCCGAAAGCATCTAATTACATACCTTCTATGCTTCCGTATTTGGGTGTTGTTATAGATGGAGCAGAGGATTGGCTAAAGGCTATTAAAAATTCAAGTAAATGTAAATTCTGCATGCCATTATTTAATGAATCACAAACTATTTTTTATGAACAAATCAGAAATAGCATTAAGATGTGGCAGCAGGATTATAACGAAATATATATTTCGTTAGGAAACGCTTATCGTAAAATGATGATTATTTTGGAAGTGTCTGTAAGCCAATTGCCAAAGTTCTTAAGCTATATGATATATATGGAATGGATACTATAAATGGAGTGATTTGTGGGAATACTATTCTGTGCCATTGCTATTCACCGTTTTTTTCATACAGTGAGAATAATGGTGAGTATATAAAGGTAATGAATGAAATTGGTGGTAGATATATTAATTTGTTCCATGCAACGACTGATTTTCAGGTAAATAATGAATTGCAGTTTGGGGTTCAAGATTACGGAGGATTTCTAAAATCACCAGTTGGTAATGTATATAGTGACAAGTTTGTTTTAATGTCAATCTTGTGCCAGATAAATTTCTTGTTATATGGGATTGAAAAATGGATAAACAATGAGATACCTACGAAGCTGAGATTTGGATATCTTTTATATTATTTTTAATAAGTGTGATTGAACAAATAAATCAAAAATTAGGCATCGCTTTAAAAATTAATTCGAAATGGAAATCAGATAGATTTAGAAATTCTATGGCACACTACAAGTTGGGAATAGTGTTAAAGGAGAGCAATTTGATAATTAGCGATGCAATGTTTGGTCTAACAGAAAAAATATTTGGAGAGGATTATTATACCACCATAAAAAAGTCAATTTATAAGGAACTAGAAAAATTAGCCAAGCAGATAGGTGCGTATCTTGACTTACCCCAAAGAATGGTATATTTGCAGTAAGAGAGAAGTATAGTACCCCCACCTTTTACTACGTTTTTACTACGATTGCTGTACACATCTTGCAAAATTTTGCTAAGATTTGCATTTTATGTACAGAAATGATCAATACATAAAGAAAAATTAACACCGCGCAAAACGCTGCAAATAGCAGCAGGAAAGCACCTTTTGAAAGGAGAAATTATGAGCATTCGAGTACTTTTCGTTTGCCACGGCAGTATTTAATGTATACTATGAAAAACTTGATTTTATTGGCTTTTCTGTGGATTAAGCAATAATTTACACCTTATTTATACCTTTGCAAGATCGAATCGGAATAGTTAAAATAGTTGCCATAATTTAGTTGGACAAAAAAGATACTATACTCAAAACCAATCAAAAAATCAATCGTAAATTTTACGATTGATTTTTTACACATTTATGCATATAATGTAATCATTAAGGTTGGAAAGGAGTTGATTACTATGCGTGAAACAAGAATATTGGAATTCAAGGAAACAATTACGAATACTTTTTTGAAAACAGTCAGTGCCTTTGCAAATTATAATGGTGGAACAATTCTTTTTTGGTGTTGATGATAATGGAAATGTGAAAGGAGTGCCGGATGTAAAGCTGGCTTGCCTGAGTATTGAAAATAAAATTAATGACAGTATATCACCTCAACCAAACTATACACTTGAAATACAGAATAATGACCAGACGATAAAACTCATATAAAAAGTGGTCTTCAGAAGCCGTATTTATATAAATCAAAAGCATACAAAAGAAATGATACTGCAACGATAGAAGTAGATACACTGGAATTTTCAAGGCTTGTATTAGCTGGGAAAAATATTAGTTTCGAAGAATTACCTTGTAAAGATCAGAAACTATCTTTTGAAATTTTACATCGTAAGTTGAAAGAAAATATTCAGATTGAAACTTTCAATCAGGATACTTTAAAGACATTGAATCTGTATGACAATGTAAAAGGTTTTAATAATACAGCAGGACTTTTAGCAGATAAAAATCATTTTTCGGGAATTGATATTGTTAGGTTCGGTGAGAATATTAGTATTATTCAAAAAAGAGTAACATTTGAACATATATCGGTTTTAGAAGTATATGAAAAAGCACTTGCAGTATTTAGAGATTATTACCAATATGAAGTAATACAGGGCGCTGACAGAAAGATGATAGAGAAAATACCGGAGGCAGCTTTCAGAGAAGCAATTGCAAATGCTTTGATTCATAGGGTATGGGATGTTAATTCACACATCAGAGTTTCTATGTTTGATGATAGAATAGAAGTAGTATCTCCTGGTGGATTGCCAGATGGAATAACAACAGAAGAATATTTATCAGGTAAATTATCAGTTTTAAGAAATAGAAATCTTGCAAATGTATTTTATAGATTGGGATTTGTAGAAATATTTGGAACAGGAATTACACGAATAAAACAACTGTATGCAGATAGTCTGATAAAACCAGATTTTGAAGTGTCAGAACATACGATAAAAATTGTGCTGCCGGTATTTGAGACAAATGTTAATTTAACCGAAGATGAAAAGGTAATTTACAAATTCTTAAGTAAGACCATGTTGAAACCAATAAGTGAAATTGCCCCATATGTCCCATTTGGTAAATCCAAAACAACACAGTTATTGAAAGCTATGGGGGAAAAAGGTGTGGTTACAGTTGAAGGAAAAGGCAGAGGAACAAAATATATAATTAAGTGAGTGAGAGTATGAAATCAGGAAAAGTTTTAGAAAGTTACGTACAATTTGTATATCAAAAATTGTTAGAATTTTTAGATGAAGGCGCATTAGTATCAACTAATTTATTAATACAAGGGAAATCAGGAGTAAAACATGAATTTGACGTATATTATGAGTTTCAACATTTGAATATTAAACATCGTATAGCTATTGAATGTAAAGATTGGAATACCCCAGTTACTAAAGGTGAAGTAGGAGAGTTTATTGCAAAGCTTAATGATTTAAATAATATTTCAGGTGTGATGGTGGCTAAATCAGGATACCAAGCAGGGGCAAGACAGTTTGCAGAAGCAAATGGTATTCAATTAATGGAAGAAAAAAGACTTACCATCTTTTACAGATATAGTTGCTGGAGTGGTTAAAAAAGCTTTCCTTCCAGATGAAAAAGTTAAAGGAGATCCTTTTTGGACACTGATGGAAATACAAAATGGAGAAACAACAGGAACATATTATGCTTTACCTGACGAGGAAAAACGATAGTTCCTTTCTTTTATTCGCAAGTTATAGCAGAAAAGTTACGTAAGAAATTACCTAATGGATCTTGTTATGAAGTGAGAGGGGTTTCCCAGTATCAATTAAAGGGCTTTATTGCTCAAATGGAAGTATTAGGTGTACAAGCAGCAATATATTATGTTCCTTTTTGGAAAGAAGATGAAATAGATATACCATTTGCAATTATTCCAATTGAAAAATTGAAAGAGGAATATGTATACATATAAATTATACTATAATGAGATGAGATAATGATATTTATAGAACAAATCAAAAAAACTTATATCGAGTGGAGAAAAACAAAAAGTCTTAACAAATTTTATTGAAGATATATTAAATGCTATTTTAAGTGATTTTGTTTTTGCTGGGAAAATAATGATGACCATTGCTAAAACTCCGTTTTTGTAGACTATTCAATTACTCATAGTTTATTAAAGAAGATTGGGGTATTGTATGTAAACATACCTATTGTTCCAATATAGCAAAATCAGGGATGAATCCGAAGACCCTAATGCTATTACTTTTTCGAAGAAGATGAGGGTTTATCAGGATTAGAAGATGTATTTGAGAAGTTTAGAGATAGATTCAATGAAGAGTGGTTAAGAAAATGGGGTGTATTTATGGAGATAACTATTAAGGAATGGAACGAGAATTTTGGTTCTGATAAAGATGCAGAAATATGTGACTTTGCAAAAGAGTATATTGATGGTACTGATATTATTGTATTTACAGAAGTTATTGATAATGATAGTATTAAACATTTACTAGATAATTTAGATTCAGATTATAAAAAATATGTGTCAAAGATTCGTGAGATTGAGCAATATAATCAAATAGTAATTGCCAAAAAAAGAATTAATACGATGTTTGAAAATACGTCGGGTTGATATTGATGAGAAGAAATGGGACATAAACAATTTGCCTGATATATGTCATTTAGAAATAATAACTAGTGAGGGCAAATTGAAAAATGTTATTGGAATTCGTGTGAAAATTGGTAATGAATCAGATGCAGATTATAAGGAACGCCGTATACAGTTTGAAAATTTGGTCAAGTACATAGGAGAGTTAGAAAATGTAATTGTACTGGGAGATTTTAACAACGGAATGATTAAAGCTGATTCTGGTAAAGATTATGATAGTATTAAGAGTGAATATGAATTAAGATGGGATAAGGGAAAAAAGAAATACGTTAAAAATCCTCTACGACTTTATAATTTTCATTTAATGAAACACATTCTGGGAGAGACTTATATTTTGAAAGAAATAATAGGAGAAGAAAGTTCTTGGGGGTTATCGCTATATAATGATATGCTATCATATGGTCAAATAAAAATGATCAAATAATTACAAAAAATGTATGCCTAAAGGACTCATATTACGATTGGGGATATGTGCGTGATAATGAATCGATGTATGAAGATATGCTTTATAGTAATCGGTACAAAAAAGGAAATAAGGTAAAATATGGATATCCAGATCATGCGATATTAAATGCATCAATAGAGTTATAGAAAATCCTTAGTAGTAACCCAAGGGAGCATCCCAAAGTTTGTGTAAACCTCCAAACTGATGTAAGATAAAATTGCTCAGTTTGGAGGTTGTTTTTATGGCAAGAAGAAAAGACAGTCCACAAAAAGCAGCAATGAGAGAAATGATGCGTGATTATCTGAAAAATAATGATATTAACATCAAAGATGGTACGGATGTGAACAGCATCATGCGTGACATGATGTCTGTCCTATTGGAAGGTGCTTTGGACGAGGAACTGGATGAAGAATTAGGATATTCCAAGTATGATTATCGTAACAAAGAAACAGACAACAGCAGAAACGGACATTCTAACAAAACCATGCACACCAGCTATGGAGACATGGATGTAGCTATCCCAAGAGATCGCAATGGTGACTATGAGCCTCAGTTGATTAGAAAGTATCAGAATACCGTCACCCAGGACATGGAGGAAAAAATACTTTCCATGTATGCCAAAGGAATGACGACTGGAGATATCGAGTCTCATATGCGTGAACTGTATGATATTGATATTTCAGACAGCACAATCAGCAGAATCACAGACAAAATCCTGCCTATTGTAAAAGAATGGCAGGAACGCCCTCTGGAAGAAGTGTATGCCGTAGTATTTATGGATGCGATCCACTATCATGTCCGCAGCGAAGGACGTATCGTAAAACGTGCGGTTTACATTGCTCTTGGTATCGACATGAGCGGAAAAAAGGATGTCCTTGGAATGTATGTTGGAGAAAACGAAAGTGCGAAGTTCTGGCTTTCTATCATGAATGGATTAAAAACCGGGGAGTCGAGGATATCCTGATTGCATGCGTTGATGGTTTGAATGGATTTCCACAGGCAATCGAGGCTGTTTACCCAAAAACAGAAATCCAGCAGTGTATTATCCATCAAATCCGTAATTCAACAAAGTTTGTTTCATACAAAGACATCAAAACTGATGGCTGATCTGAAGCTTGTATATGCGGCTCCAACAGAAGAAACAGCTTTAAATGAATTAGAGCTGTTCAAAGATAAATGGGAGTCCAAGTACCCGAAAATCTATAAATCCTGGCATGATAACTGGACAACCCTGTCCACTTATTTCAAGTATCCGGAGGCAGTAAGACGCCTGATTTATACCACAAATGCCATTGAAGGATTCAACCGTCAGCTTCGGAAAGTGACCAAAAGCAAGACGGTTTTTCCGTCGGATGACAGCCTTTTGAAAATGCTGTATCTGGCAACCATGGATATCACGAAAAATGGACCGGTCACAGGCAGGACTGGGGACAGATCCATTCCCAGCTTGAAATTTATTTTGAAGAACGTCTGACAGAACGGAACCTGTAAAACAGTCAATTTTAGGCAAGTTTTATTGACATGCCTAAAAACTACTGTATAATGCAGATATGGGCAGAATCCGGAAAATCGGCTCTGCCCATTTGTAACTATTCACAAATCTTATATCAGTTTTTAACGTTTACACAAAACTTGAAACGGTCTCTAACCCAAACCCGTTTTACTACCAATTTTACTACTAACAGGTAGTAACAACATGCTCAATTCTGCTCTGATTTGCCACAATCTGTAATTTCAGAGCATATCACAATAACCATGGAAACCCTTGCAAAACAGAGCATCCAGAGACAAAACAAGGAGTAAATAAAACCATGATAAAAGTTCTCTTCATTTGTTTAGGCAACATCTGCCGTTCCCCATGGCAGAATTCATCCTAAAGGACCTCGTCGCCAGACGAGCCTCACCGACCGATTCGAGATAGCCTCGGCTGCCACCAGCACCGAAGAAATCTGGAATGGCATCGGGAATCCGATTTATCCGCCGGCGCAGACGGAGCTTAAGAAGCATGGAATCGGGAATACGCCGGAGACCGATTTTCGGGACAAGCGGGCGAGACAGTTGACAAAATCCGATTATGAGATTTATGATTACCTCATAGGGATGGACGAAAGCAACATCCGTGGAATCGAGCGGATAACCGGGCATCGTGGCGGTAAAATATCCATGCTGCTTTCCTTTGCCGGAGAGCAGGTAGCAATATCCGACCCATGGTACAGCGGCAGGTTCGATAAGACTTATGCGGATGTAACACGCGGATGCGAAGCATTCTTAGAATATCTCATAGAGCAGGGAGAAGTGTAGATGATAGAAATCTTATTTGGCGAGAGCGAAGGCGGAGCCATGAAGCTTGCGAAGAACTATCAGGAGCCGGATTATGAGGATGGACCAACCGCATGGCTTGGGGAAAAGCCGGACAAAGCCACCTTTGAAGACATGTTTGCAGGAGAAGCAGTTGGCGGAACTTCTGCGGAGGTCATTATACTGCCATTTATGTTGGACATTGGCAGCCTGAGGGAACCGCTGGATGGTACATATCGGAAGAAGATAATCTTAGAGCAGTATGGTGTCTATTGGAATGAGGATGAGAAAGAGGAGCGGGAAGAATTAGAGCAGGCAGTGGAAACCTATGGGAAAGCGCTGCAGCGGATGGAGCAGTTTGCAAAACAGGGAGAATCTTTCCGTATCTGGTACAGTAACAAGCCTTATTCCCTGTGCGGACTCTGCCATGCAGTCAGTGTGCTGCGGAAATATGAATGCGCGATATCCGTGGTACGTCTGCCGGATTATGTAAGAGAAGAGGAAAATACGACGGTACGTTATTCTTCCTGGGGAGAAGTAGATGCCGGACAGTTTTATCGATTCCTCCCATTGGAAAAGGAACTTTCAGAGCATGAGCAGAAAGTATTTGCATCCAGATGGGACGAACTTAAAGAAGAGGATGCACCTCTTCGGGTTCTGATAAATGGCTGTCTGGTGGGCGTAAAGAGGATTTTTATGATTTCTTGATTCGAAGAGAACTGCCGGAGGGCGAAATCATACAGGCAAGACTCATTGGAAATCTGTTGTTAAAATATCCCCTTGGAATCAGTGACAGTTGGTATATGAACCGCATTAAACATATGATTGAGACCGGAGAAATAAAAGTAGTGAAAGAGGCGGATGAAATTTTCCGCCGGAGCATCAGAAAGGAGCAGTAAGAAATGAACGATATTATAAAAGCAATGGAGACAAGAAGAAGTATCAGAGGTTATAAGGAAGATATGGTGCCGGAAGAGCTGATTGCAGAAGTGGTTGAAGCCGGAACCTATGCGGCTACCGGAATGGGCAGGCAGTCTCCGATTATACTTGCAGTTACCAATAAGGAAGTAAGAGACAGACTTTCCAAGGTAAATGCTGAGATTATGGGAACAACCGGCGATCCGTTTTATGGAGCACCGGTGGTACTGGTGGTGTTAGCAGATAAGAGCCGTCCTACCTATCTTTATGATGGAAGCCTCGTTATGGGCAATCTGATGCTGGCAGCACATTCCTTAGGCCTTTGAAGCTGCTGGATTCACCGTGCAAAAGAAACTTTTGAGCGGGAAGAGGGAAAAGCAATTTTAAAGGAACTTGGCATTGAAGGAGATTACGAAGGCATTGGAAACTGTGTCATCGGCTATGCAAAAGAACCGGCAAAAGACGCCGCTCCGAGAAAAACAGATTATGTTCATTATATAAAATAAAATTGGATAATATAAAGGACATAGTGAAAAAATAGCATCAGATTTGTAAAAAATACTTGCAAAACAAAAAAAAAGCAGTGCTATCATAGTCAACAACTAGGAGATATAGTTGCAAAAGCTGGGAAAGAGACTCTTACTTTTAGAGGCCGACAGGAATACAGCGTCACCGACTGAGAGCGCTGTTTGGAAGAGAAAGCAAAGGGAACACTCTGGAGCCGACTGGCTGAATTACAGTAGGTCAGTACGTAGTGCACGTTACGCACGAAGAGAGGGAAGATGAAGCATTCATTTTCCAATGCGGGTGGTACCGCGGATAAGAAGATTATTCGCCCCGGAATACGAGTCAGTATTCCGGGGTTATTTTTATCCTCGGGCTGACAATCATATCAGAAAAGGAGTAGATAAGATGAGCAACATTTACAGAGACGTAACCTTAAATCAGGTAAGCGAAAACGACATTGGAAAGACACTTCGGGTAGCAGGCTGGGTAGAGAATATCCGGGACCATGGCGGCGTATCCTTTATTGATTTAAGAGATATGTATGCAGTAATGCAGATTGTAATCCGGGATGGAAAACTGTTAGAGGGAATCCGCAAGGAGCAGGCAGTTTCCATAGAAGGTCTGATTGAAAAAAGAGATGAAGAGACCTACAATCCAAAGATTCCGACCGGAACCATTGAATTAGAGGCAAAGAGTGTAGATATTTTAGGAGAGGTTTATACACAACTTCCATTTGAAGTAATGACCAGTAAGGAAGTCCGCGAGGATGTCCGGTTGAAATACCGTTATCTGGATTTGAGAAACCAGAAAGTAAAAGACAATATTATTTTCCGTTCCAAGGTAATTTCATTCTTAAGAGAGAAAATGACAGAGATGGGATTCTTAGAGATTCAGACTCCGATTCTTTGTGCATCTTCTCCGGAGGGCGCAAGAGATTACATCGTGCCATCCAGAAAATACAAAGGGAAATTTTATGCATTGCCACAGGCACCACAGCAGTACAAACAGCTTCTGATGGTATCCGGATTTGATAAATATTTCCAGGTTGCACCATGCTTCCGTGATGAGGATGCAAGAGCAGACCGTTCTCCGGGAGAGTTTTATCAGCTTGACTTTGAAATGAGTTTTGCAACCCAGGAAGATGTATTTAAGATTGGTGAAGAAGTACTTTCTGCCACCTTTGAGAAATTCGCACCGGAAGGCAGCAAAGTAACGAAAGCACCATATCCAATCATCAGCTATAAACAGGCAATGTTAGAGTTCGGAAGTGACAAACCGGACCTTCGGAACCCACTTCGTATCATCGATGTGACAGAGTTCTTCCAGAGATGTACCTTTAAGCCATTTATCGGAAAGACCGTAAGAGCCATCCGTGTACATGCAGAGATGTCCAAAGGTTTCCATGAGAAACTTTTGAAATTTGCAACCGGAATCGGTATGGGCGGCTTAGGATATCTGGAAGTATTAGAAGATGGAAGCTATAAGGGACCGATTGATAAATTTATCCCGGATGACATGAAAGAAGAATTCAGAAAGCTGGCAGGCCTTGAAGTAGGAGATACCATTTTCTTCATGGCAGATAAAGAAGAGCGTGCCGCATATTATGCAGGCATGATTCGAAATGAATTAGGCGAGAAGCTGGATTTAATTGAGAAAGATGCATACCGTTTCTGTTATGTCAATGATTTCCCAATGTTCGAACGTGACCCGGAGACCAAGAAAATCGGATTTACCCATAACCCATTCTCCATGCCTCAGGGCGGCTTAGAGGCACTCAATACCATGAATCCGCTGGACATCTTAGCATACCAGTACGATATCGTCTGCAACGGTGTGGAACTTTCCTCCGGTGCAGTCCGTAACCATGATATGCAGATTATGGAGAAAGCCTTTGAAATCGCAGGTTATGATAAAGAAGTGCTGAAAAATAAATTCGGAGCATTATACAATGCATTTCAGTTTGGAGCACCGCCACACGCAGGAATGGCTCCTGGCATTGACCGTATGATTATGTTACTGCGTAACGAGGATAACATCCGTGAAGTCATTGCTTATCCGATGAACGGAAATGCACAGGATTTGATGTGCGGAGCACCAAACGAAGTAACCGAGCAGCAGTTAAGAGAAGTTCATATCAAAGTACGTGATTAAGGAGGAAAAGCAATGGCAAATGTGATTTCAGATGAAACCATGGAATACGTTGGAATCCTTGCAAAGCTTGAGCTTTCCGAAGAGGAAAAAGCAGCAGCAAAAAAAAGACATGGAAAGCATGTTAGATTATATTGATAAATTAAACGAACTGGATACATCCGGTGTAGAACCGATGTCCCATGTATTTCCGGTGCATAATGTATTCCGGGAAGATGTGTAACCAATGGTGACGGCGGCGAGGATACCCTTGCCAACGCGCCGGAGCGCAGAGACCGGGCATTTGTTGTACCAAAGACCGTAGATCAGTAAAGGAGGCGGCAGAAGATGAATTTATTATCACTGACAGCAGTAGAGCTTGGAAAGAAAATCAAAGCCCATGAAGTATCAGTAGAAGAAGCTACAAGAGCCGCCTTAGATGCCATTGCAGCAAAAGAGGATGCGGTACACAGTTTTGTTACCGTAGATGAAGAAGGTGCAATGAAGCGTGCGGCAGAAGTGCAGAGGCTCATTGATGACGGCACATTGACAGGACCGCTGGCAGGAGTTCCGGTTGCAATCAAAGATAATATGTGCACAAAAGGAATGCTGACCACCTGTAGTTCTAAAATTTTATATAACTTTATTCCGACTTATACCGCAGAAGCAGTATTAAATCTGGAAAAAGCCGGAGCAGTGATTCTTGGAAAGACCAACATGGATGAGTTTGCCATGGGAAGTACCACAGAGACCTCTGCTTTTGGAGAGACCAAAATCCATGGTATACCGAACATGTACCGGGCGGTTCATCCGGTGGAAGCTGTGCGGCAGTAGCAGCAGAAGAGTGCTTCTATGCATTGGGTTCTGATACCGGTGGCTCCATCCGTCAGCCGAGTGCATTTTGTGGTGTCACAGGAATTAAGCCAACCTATGGAACCGTATCCCGATATGGACTGATTGCCTATGGTTCTTCTTTGGATCAGATAGGACCGGTTGCCAAAGATGTGACAGACTGCGCAACCATTTTAGAGGCAATTACTTCCTATGATAAAAAGGATTCTACTTCCATTCAGAGAGAAGAGACCGATTTTACCAGTGCATTAGTCGATGATGTGAAAGGAATGAAAATCGGTATTCCAAGAGATTATTTTGGAGAAGGACTTGATGCAGAAGTCAAAGAAGCTGTTTTAGCAGCCACTAAGAAATTAGAAGAAAAAGGTGCTATCGTAGAAGAGTTCGATTTGAGCCTGGTAGAATATGCAATCCCTGCTTACTATGTAATTGCAGATGCAGAAGCAAGCTCCAACCTTGCCCGTTTTGATGGCGTAAAATATGGCTATCGTACGAAAGACTACGAAGGACTTCACAACATGTACAAGAAGACTCGTTCCGAAGGATTTGGAGCCGAAGTGAAACGTCGTATTATGTTAGGATCATTCGTTTTAAGTTCCGGTTATTATGATGCATATTATCTAAAAGCACTGCGTACGAAAGCATTGATTAAGCAGGCATTTGATAAAGCATTTGCAAAATATGATGTTATCTTAGGACCGGCAGCACCGACCACCGCTCCGAAGTTGGGAGAGTCCTTAAGCGACCCGTTAAAAATGTATTTAGGCGACATTTATACCGTATCGGTGAACTTGGCAGGACTTCCGGGAATCAGCCTGCCATGCGGCATCGACAGCAAGGGGCTTCCGATTGGCATGCAGTTGATTGGAGACTGCTTCAAGGAGAAGAATATCATCCGTGCCGCATATGCCTTTGAACAGACAAGACCATATCAGCACAGCCCGTTAGCAGCAGAATAGGAGGAAAAGAAGATTATGAGTAAACAGTATGAAACCGTCATCGGACTGGAAGTCCATGTGGAACTGGCAACCAGGACCAAAATCTTCTGTGGCTGTTCTACTGCATTCGGAAGTGCACCAAATACACACACCTGTCCGGTCTGTACCGGTATGCCGGGCTCTCTTCCGGTTTTAAATAAACAGGTGGTAGAATATGCCATGGCAGTAGGTGTTGCCATGAATTGTGAAATCAACCAGTATTGTAAATTTGACCGGAAGAACTATTTCTACCCGGACAATCCTCAGAACTATCAGATTTCCCAGCTTTATCTTCCAATTTGCCACGATGGCGGCATTGAGATTGAGACTTCCGAAGGAAAGAAAACCATTGGAATCCATGAGATTCATATGGAAGAGGATGCGGGAAAATTAGTCCATGATGACTGGGAAGATGTTTCCCTGGTGGACTATAACCGTTCCGGTGTGCCACTGATTGAGATTGTATCTGAGCCGGATATGCGTTCTGCAGAGGAAGTCATTGCTTATCTTGATAAATTAAGAATGATTGTGCAGTATCTAGGTGCATCCGACTGTAAGATGCAGGAAGGCTCCATGCGTGCAGATGTCAACTTATCTGTCCGTGAAGTAGGAGCAAAAGAATTTGGAACACGTACAGAGATGAAAAATATCGGTTCCTTTAAAGCAATTGCAAGAGCCATTGAAGCAGAGACAGCAAGACAGATTGATTTGATTGAGTCTGGCGAAAAGGTGGTTCAGGAGACCAGACGCTGGAATGATGACCAGGGATATTCCTATGCCATGCGTTCCAAAGAGGATGCACAGGATTACCGTTATTTCCCGGAACCGGATTTGGTTCCAATCGTTATCAGTGATGAATGGTTACAGCGCATAAAAGACAGCCAGCCGGAGCTTCGGGAAGCAAAACGTCAGCGTTATCAGGATGAATTCGGCCTGCCGGAATATGATGCCAACATTTTAACATCTGCAAAGAAAATGGCAGATGTTTTTGAGGCAACAACTGCAATCTGCAATAAAGCCAAAGAAAGTATCCAACTGGCTGATGGGTGAGACCATGCGAATCTTAAAGGAGCAGAATAAAGACCCGGAGGATATCGCATTTTCACCGGAGAATCTGGCAAAATTAATCGAGCTTACCGATGCCGGAACCATCAATGGCAATGTAGCAAAAGAAGTATTTGAGCAGATTTTTGCAGAGGATATCGACCCGGATAAATATGTAGAAGAGCATGGATTAAAGACTGTAAATGACGAAGGTGCATTGCGTGATACCATTGCCAAAGTCATCGAAGAGAATCCACAGTCGGTAGAAGATTACCGCAATGGGAAAGAAAAGGCAATTGGCTTCTTAGTAGGTCAGACTATGAAAGCTATGAAGGGCAAAGCAAATCCTGGAATGGTAAATAAAATCTTAAAAGAACTGTTATAAGAGTTGTGATAAAGCTTTGAAAAGAGCATGACAGAATGTGTTTCGAAAGCACATTCAAATTTATAAAAAATCCTGCAGTATGGAAAGTATGTAAGAACAAACTTCCATATTGCAGGCTTTTTTGTTTCCCGTTATGGAACCATATCTTTCTTTTGCTTATGTGCCGCCCGGATAAGATAGCATATGGTTCCCGCTACGAATCCAAGACTAATCCACTGGGAAGTGGAGAGTGCTAAAAGATAGGCCGCGGACGGCATCGTAACGCACATATTCTAACAGGAACCGGAGAATACCATAGACGATGAAATAAATGGCAATGGTATGGGGATAAGATTTCTTTAAATCCAGCACAGCAAGTACAATCGCAAGAATCAGAAGACAGATTGCTTCTACTAACTGAACCGGAAACAGTGTTGTATCCGATGGTGCCAGAGAGCCTTCCGGAAACTGTACAGCAAAAGGACCGTCATATGGAGTACCATAACAGCAGCCGGCAAGAAAACAGCCGATGCGTCCGAAACCGTGAATCCATGGAATCAGATAAATCAGGTGTGTAATATAAGGCTTGCTGTTGATATGATGGAATTTTCCTGCAAAAAGAAAGCAGAGAAGTCCGCCAATGAGTCCACCATAGAATACAAATCCACTTGACATGATATAATTAAAATACTTGGGTTCTAAAAAAAACGGGACCAGTCAATTTCCCGATAAGAAATGATGAGATACAAAAGCTTGGCGCCTATAAAGGCGCCAAGTAATGTGTATGCTTCTAATATAAGAAAATCATCAAAAATCAACTTATATTTCTTAAGGGGTAAAGTGCAAATACATTTGCAAGGATTACCCCAAGGGTAATCATAAGTCCGTATGATGGGATATGAAATCCCAGAATGTTAAGATAAATCGACATAGTATCACCCTTTTAAAAAGTCGGTTCTATTATAACAAACCTGCAGATGCAACGCATGCAACACATGCGATGTAAAGCAGTAAGCCTAATACTAATCCGATGATAGAACATACAAGTCCGCCGGTAGCGCATTTAGCCTGGTTCTTATGTCCGATAGCACCTAAGATAGTTCCTACAAGACCTAAGATTGCTCCAATCCAGCCGATAGTTCCAGCAGTGAATACATCGATAACGGTTGCAAATTTCGAAAAATAGTAAAAAACATCAGGTTTTGTCATATATGAAGATTTTATAAAATTATGGCTGCGAAGGTTGAGATTAAAACCGGCTTGAATTATAATAAAAGCAATGTTTTAGAATCTTAAAACAGATTTGAGAGAATAGGAGAATCAGATATGGCAGAGAATAAAGACAAGAGAGAACTTGAAAATATAGATACTGTAGAAGACGCAACGAAAGAGAACACAGATGAGAAGAAGGATGAATACGAAGAAATCTGTTACATCTGCCGCAGACCGGAAAGCGTTGCCGGTCAGATGATAAAGATTCGAATAATATCTGCATTTGCAAAGAGTATGCAGAGAACCTTCGACAGCATGAATAACTCAGGATTTCCAATGGGTGATTTTATGCCAAATGGTCAGATGCCCAATATCAGTATGATTAATCTTTCTGATCTGCAGGGCTTTATGCCGCAGAGTCAGAAGATTAAGAAAAAGAAAACCAAAGAAGAGAAAGCAGAAGCTCCGAAATTAGATATTAAGAAGATTCCGGCACCACATAAGATTAAGGCAAGCCTGGATGAATATGTGGTTGGTCAGGAATATGCCAAGAAAGTAATGTCTGTAGCGGTTTACAATCACTATAAACGTGTGGCAACAGATACAATGTATGAGATTGAAATTGAGAAATCTAATATGCTGATGATTGGACCGACCGGAAGTGGTAAGACTTATCTGGTGAAGACACTGGCAAGACTTCTGGATGTGCCGCTGGCAATTACAGATGCGACTTCCTTAACCGAGGCAGGTTATATCGGAGACGATATCGAAAGTGTTGTCAGCAAATTGCTTGCAGCGGCAGATAATGATGTGGAGCGTGCCGAGCATGGCATTATTTTCATTGATGAGATTGATAAAATCGCCAAGAAGAAGAATACCAACCAGCGTGATGTCAGCGGAGAATCCGTACAGCAGGGAATGTTAAAGCTTCTTGAAGGCGCAGAAGTGGAAGTGCCGGTGGGAGCCAGCAGCAAGAATGCCATGGTTCCGATGGTTACCGTTAACACTAAGAATATTCTTTTTATCTGTGGTGGAGCTTTCCCGGATATTGAAGAGATTATCAAAGAACGTCTCAATAAGCAGGCATCCATTGGTTTCCAGGCAGATTTGAAGGATAAATATGATAATGATGAGAATCTGTTACAGAAAGTAACGGTAGAAGATGTAAAGAAGTTTGGAATGATACCGGAGTTTATCGGAAGACTTCCGATTCTCTTTACCTTGGAATCGCTTACCGTTGATATGCTGGTTCGTATTTTAAAGGAGCCGAAAAATGCTATCATCAGGCAGTATCAGAAGCTGCTGGCATTAGACGAAGTGAATCTTGTATTTGAAGAGGATGCATTGCGGGCAATTGCAGAGAAAGCAAAAAAAGAGAAGAAGGTCGGAGCCAGAGCACTTCGTTCCATTATTGAAGAATTTATGTTAGATATCATGTATGAGATTCCAAAGGACGAAAACATCAGTACCAGGTAACGATCACAAGAGATTATATTGAGAAAAAGGGCGGTCCGCTTATCACTATGCGTGGAGTGGCAGCATTACCGGTAAACGAATAAAATAAAAGAAAATAAGTGCCGGAGCTTATATGGAAGATTGTAAAGACGCACCATACTCGGAAGAATATTACGACCTTCTGGTTTCCTATCTGAGACTTGAAAATGAATATCTTCCGGAAGACTGTATCCAGAATATTGATAAAGATTTTAATGTAGTCTATTTGCAGAGTGCAGGCTTGCCGAAGCTGGATATTGACCAGTATACCTATTCGGCAATTCCAAAATGTTTTACCACATTAGACGAAGAGGCATTGCAGGCAGGCGGAATCATAAGGGTACAGAGTCAGCCAAATCTTGCTTTGAGAGGGCAGGGCGTTCTGATTGGATTTGTGGATACCGGAATTGATTATCAGAATGAAGTATTCCGTAATTCCGATGGCAGCAGCCGTATATTAAGAATCTGGGATCAGAGCATTCAAAGCGGAGATACACCAGAGGGATTCCTCTATGGAACGGAATATACAAAAGAACAGATCGATATGGCATTGTTAACAGATGCACCTCTTCGGGTAGTACCTCACCGGGATGAAGAAGGACATGGTACCTTTATGGCAGGTCTTGCGGCAGGAAGCGAAAAACTTTCGGAGAAATTTGCCGGAGTAGCACCCTATGCACAGATTGCCATGGTAAAGCTGAAGCCGGCAAAGGAATATTTAAGGCGTTTTTATTATATTCCGGAAGGTGCAAAGGCTTATCAGGAAAATGATATTATGGCGGGGGTGGCATATCTGACCAGACTGGCGGAACGATATCGCCGCCCTCTGGTGATTTATCTTGGGCTTGGAAGCAATTCCGGGGATCACAGTGGAAACAGTGTGATTTCGTATTATCTTAATTATGTTTCCTTAAAGCGTAATACGGCAGTTGTGGTAGCAGCAGGGAATGAAGCTACTGCCAGACATCATTATTACGGAGAAGTTGCATTCGGGCAGCAGAGTGATGTGGTAGAAGTAAATGTGGAAGATCCAGTGGAGGGTTTCCATATTGAAATGTGGGCAAAGGCTCCGGAGCTTTATTCGGTGCAGATTATATCGCCAACGGGAGAGCGGACGGCAGGTGTCCGGGTGCAGCAGGATGGCAGAGAGGTATACCGTTTTGTATTTGAAAATACACAGGTTACCATTGATTACCGCATTGTTGGCACTGCCACAGGAGATCAGCTTATTTATATCCGGTTTGACCAGCCCACCAGAGGCATCTGGACGATTGAGGTAAATGGCAATTACAGTATAGAAGGAAGGTATCACATGTGGCTTCCGATTACCGGACTGATTGCCGGTGATATTTCCTTTATCCGCTCTAATCCGGATACGACGATTACCATGCCGGGAAATGCAGCTGCACCGATGACAGCAGGTGGATACAATGCAGGAAATGGCAGTATTTATCTGAATTCCAGCAGAGGATACACTGCATCGGGACAGGTAAAGCCGGATTTTGCAGCACCGGGTGTCAATGTAATTGGACCGGTACCGGGCAACCGTTTTGAGGCAAGAAGTGGTACCAGCATTGCAGCGGCAATTACTGCAGGAGCTGCAGCACTGTATCTGGAATGGGCAGTAGAGCGTGGTTATAATACTGATATTACAAATGCAGAAATTAAAAATGATTTTATCCGCGGCGCGGTGCGGCTAGAAAGCAGAGTCTATCCGAACCGGGAATGGGGCTATGGAACATTAAATCTCTATCAGACCTTCGAACAATTGCGCCGGACATAAGAGGTTCTTGTTTGCATAGAATAACTGCTTCTGTGGGATTCTATATAGAAAACACGAAGCAGGAGGGTAAAGATGAAACAGGAACATGCAATTGATTTACGAAAGGCAGCCATTATCGGATGTGGGTTTGTCGGCTCTGCCACTGCATTTACACTGATGCAGAGCAAGCTCTTTTCTGAACTGGTTTTAATTGATGTGGATAAAGCAAGAGCGGAAGGAGAGAGTATGGATATCAGCCATGGAATGCCATTTGCCGCACCGATGAAAATATATGCCGGCAGTTATGATGACATTGTGGATGCCGACATTATTATCATTACGGCGGGAGCGAACCAGAAACCGGGAGAAACAAGGCTTGAGCTGGTAAAGAAAAATGTAGCCATTTACAAAAATATTATCCCGGAAATTGCTAACAGAAGGTGTCGTGGCATATTACTCATCGTATCGAATCCGGTGGATATACTGACGCTGGCAGCATTGAAATTATCCGGTTTTCCGGAAAACCGGGTAATCGGTTCGGAACTGTATTGGATACGGCCCGGTTAAAAATATGCTGGGAAAACAGCTTGGCATTGACAATCGTGGTGTGCATGCATTTATTGTAGGAGAACACGGAGACAGCGAGGTGGCGGTATTCAGTTCTGCCAACGTATCCGGTATTCCGTTGGAACAGATTTATAAGCTGCGTGGCTATGAGGAATATGAAAGTCATACGAAGCGTATATATGAAGAAGTAAAGAACAGTGCTTATGAAATCATAGAGCGTAAGCAGGCAACCTATTATGGGATTGCAATGGCGATTAAGCGGATTTGTGAATGTATTGTCCGGGATGAACATTCGGTGCTTCCGGTGTCCAGTCTGATGCATGGGCAATATGGCATTTCCGATATCGTGCTGAGCATGCCGGCAGTGGTGGATGCCGGTGGCGTGGAGCAGATTCTTCCGGTGTCATTAGACGAAGAAGAGCGGGCAAGGCTTCATACGTCAGCAAAAGCACTGCGGGATGTGATTGCTGACATAGAATTATAGAGCAGGCGGAATAGAAAGAGAGAAAGAAAAGGGTAGAAGGAATCAGACAGGACAAAAGAAGGAGGAGTTTCCATGAAATATTTATTACTGGTGGTATCCATTTTCGGGCTGGATGAAGGAATCAAGCAGCGGATTGATAAGAAGGAGCTGTTGGGAAAAGAAAGAAGAGTTCCAAAGATTCCGGTTGTAATTGAAAAATATTATAACAATGGAGCCGCATTGAATCTTTTAGCGAAGAAACCGAAAATTATGCTGGGGTTACACAGTGCATGCATGGCAGGACTGATGACCATATATGGATTTGTATTAAGAAAAGGAAATACAGGACTGAAAACCGGTATGAGTATGATGGTTGGCGGCGGATTAAGTAATCTCTGGGACAGAATTCATAAGAAGCATGTGGTGGATTATATCCGCTTTGATACACCGTGGAAACGCTTTTCAAGAATTGTATTTAATATTTCCGATTTCTTTATTTTTATCGGAGCAGCAGTTTCTATGTTGTTTGCATACAGGTAAGAAAACGGGATTGCAGCCAACGGTAATAATACCGAAGGAAGCAATCCCATTTTTCTTAATCAAATTCGTTCGTTATATCTTAATCAACATAAAAAATCATTATTAAAAATCAAATTCTATATCTGAGAAAGGTACATTGAAAAACCTTGATTATTGCAACTATTTAATTACTGTTACGTTAGTTGCCTGAGGACCTTTAGCGCCTTCTGTTACGTCAAATTCTACTGCTGCGCCTTCTTCTAAGGATTTGTAACCATCCATGTTAAGTCCTGAGTAGTGTACGAATACATCATTACCTTCTGCATCAGAGATGAATCCGTAACCTTTCTGGTTATTAAACCATTTAACTGTACCGTTCATTATAGTACCTCCAAAAAATTATCTAGCCATACGGCTATGCTTAGAATAGCATAATTTATTTTAAAAGTAAAGAAAATTAGTTGATATCAGTATAGGGGATATCATGCCCGGCAAAAAATTTTCGTATCAGCAGATCCCATTCCTGGTCGAAGGTGTGGTCTAAGGTAAAACTGCGGTAAGATACACCATTGGTACAGGAAAGAATACCATCCTGAAATTTGATGTTTAAGAAAACTCCATTCAAATCCTGGGTAGTCAGACCACTTTTACTTACTTCCAGAGTATTTTTAAGATTCTTTGGAGAAAGCTGAAAGATAAAGCGAAAATAGGAGGGGGTATGTTTTCCCTTGATCAGGGCGAAGCAGTTTTCACGCAGCATGCCAAAAGGCAGGCAGCTTAAACCGGTTAGTTCCAGTTCATCCAGTTCTTCCGGACTGTAGAAATCCGGTACAAGATGTCCGTCGATTTCATAGGAACCTTTTCCACGGATGGTAGCTTCTGATAATAAGAAGTGGTCAAATAAATCCGTGCGAAGTAATTTATTCATAAAATCCTTTACCTGTAAAAGTTGTATTGCAATCATAGTATCCTCCTCATTTTTAAAGTGTAACACAAACCGGATAGAAAAAACAGAGAAAGTATTGTAGAATGTCTATGAAAAGAAGCAGATCGAAAGGAAATGATATGAGAAAACAAAGATTATTAACCGGTATTGCAGGAATACTTATGGCATTTCTGTTTACCGGCTGTAATACGTCATCCGTTGAAGAATGGGTAGATGAAGTAGTAGAAGATATCAATGGACAGATACCGGATAATACCTTCCTTCCGGTAGAGTCGGTTTCAGAGGAAAAATATGTATATGGCCAGCTTACGGAAGAAGAACAGCTTGTTTATGATGAGATGCTGGATGCTATTTTAAATCATCGGGAAGAGGTGGCAGTTGCTACATTAGATAAAGACGTACTGGCAAAAATGTATGAAGCAATTATGGCAGACTATGGCGGACTCTTCTGGGTAGATGGCTATTCCTATACGGAATATTCCCGTGCGGGTGTATTGACCGGGCTTAAGTTTGCTCCGAAGTATACAATGGATGAAGCTGCAAGACAGGAGACACAGGCGGCAATTGATGAAAAGGTCGACGTACTGCTTGGCGGCATTTCATCCGAGGACAGTGATTACCAGAAAGCGCGGTTTATATTTGATACGCTGGTGCGTACGGTAAATTATGACCTTAATGCAGAGAATAATCAGAATATCATCAGTGTATTTCTAGAGGGAAGAACGGTGTGCCAGGGCTATGCCTGTGCCACAAAATATCTGATGGATTTATTAGATATTCCATGTACGATAGTGACAGGAACTGCCAATGGAGAACCACATGCATGGAATCTCATCGAACTGGATGGAGCATATTATTATATGGATACTACCTGGGGTAATCCAACTTCCAACAGTCCGGATGACTTCGGAGATGTAGCTGAAGTGGTAGATTATTGCTTTTTTACTGCAACTACAGAAGAGTTATTTCAGACCCACAGTCCCAATGTGAATTTTTCTTTGCCGGAATGCAATTGCCTGGATGACAGTTATTTTGTGCAGGAAAATTGTTATTTTAAGGACTGGTATCCGGAAGATATCGGAGCATTATTTACAGAGCTTGACAGCCACCCTGTACAGATGAAGTTTGAGGATGAGGCAGTTTATGGGCAGGCACAGCAGTTTTTCATTGAAGAAGGGCATATCGGGGATTATTATACCGGGCATAGTTCCTTATTTTATATGAAAAATGAGACAATGCGGGTACTTACTTTCCTGAAAAAATAAAATATTTGTGAAATATTATAAAAATTTAAATATCCTCTTTTCAAAACGTAATATTTATGATAATATGACGTAGTAATGAAAACTACTTGTTATTACAAAGGAAAACATAATATATAATTTTAAACATTGCGTACATACTATAAGAGAGATGACCACGCAATCAGGAGGATAGAAAATGAGCTACAAAATCATAGTAGACAGCTGTGGAGAGTTATTTGATGATATGAAAGCAGATGGAAGATTCCAGTCTGTTCCGTTAGAGCTTGAGGTAGATGGATACCATGTGGTGGATGATGAATCCTTTGATCAACTGGAGTTTATTCGCAGGGTAAAGGAAAGCAGGCATAGCCCGAAGTCATCCTGCCCATCTCCACAGAGATATGTGGAAGCATATTTAGGAGAAGCAGAGCATGTATATGTAGTAACACTTTCCGGTAAATTAAGCGGTTCTTATAACAGTGCAGAGCTGGCAAAGAAGCTTTATTTAGAAGAACATATGGCAAAACAGATTCATGTATTTGATTCCTGTTCCGCATCCATTGGAGAGACTCTGATTGCAGAAAAGATACAGGAATCAGAGGAAGCCGGAAAGAGCTTTGAAGAAGTGGTTGCTGAGACAGAAAAATATATTAAAGACCAGCAGACCTTCTTTGTATTAGAGACTTTAGAGACTCTGCGTAAAAACGGCAGACTCAGTAACCTGAAAGCCTGGGTTGCCGGGGCATTAAATATCAAGCCGGTAATGGGTACCACGCCCGAGGGTACAATCTGTCAGCTGGGACAGGCAAGAGGAATGACAAAGGCATTGGACTATATGGTTAATGAAATTGTAAAGAGAACGAAAGAGTGTGAAAAGAAGATTTTATCCATCGCACATTGCAATTGTCCGGAACGTGCAAAACAGGTAAAAGAAAAATTGGAAAAGCTGGCAAAATTTAAAGATATCAGAATTGTAGATACTGCAGGAGTCAGCACCATGTATGCCAATAATGGCGGTGTTATTGTAGCAGTTTAAAAAATAGCAGATAAAAAGAAAACAGATAAAGGAAAACAGAATCGGTGCAAACCGGTTCTGTTTTCTTTTGCTGTCGGTAACAAAATGGAGCATCCGCATATAGTAATAACAGACGATTGCAAGGCAAGGAGGGATGAAATGCAAATCGCAATCATTGGAGCAGATGAAAGAACACCGGCATTGAAACGTTGGCTGACGGAATCAGGAATTGGAATCATAGAAATAACGGAGCAGAATATCCGGCGACTGATGCAGAGTCAGATTATTGTATTACCGTTGCGGGCATTGGAGGAGGATGGCAGAATCAGAGGAAGCAGGGTAAAAATAGGAATGGTATTATCCTATGCAGCGGAGAGAAGTGTTATTTATGGAGGTTGTTTCCCGGAGGTTCTGACACGAAGACCATCAGGGCGGCGGATACGGCTGGTTGATTATATGGAAGATGAAGTCTTTAGAAATGAGAATGCCGGACTGACAGCAGAAGGCTGCCTTGTAGAAGCAATGACAAAGAGCAGGTGCTGCGTGAAAGGAAGAAACTGTCTGGTGGCAGGTTTTGGTTATTGTGGAAGAGCCATGGCAAAGCTGCTTTTATCTTTGGAAGCGGAAGTAACTGTTTATGATATAAAGGAAGATTGCCAGCGGGTGGCAATGGAAATGGGGTGTAGCTTGTGGCAGGAGAATGCAGAGGAGCAGAACTTTGAGTGGATTTTTTATATGGCAGATAAACCATGTCCAATAGACACAGTCTTAAAATGGTGCGATGAGAAAACATATCTATGGGATATTACAACCGGTGGCGGACTTCCGGCAGAGGAGTTAGAAGAAAAAGGTATTCATGTGGAACATCTTACTGCCGTTCCTGGAAGAATACTGACAGAAAGTGCAGGAATCATTCTTGCCCGGATAATAGAAAGAGGAGCAGCAGATTATGGAAGAGTATAAGCTTACATTAGGACTTGGAATTACCGGCTCTTTCTGCACTTTTGGGAAGATACTCCGGACGACAGAAGCACTGGTGCAAAAAGGAATAAAAGTTATTCCGGTATACTCCAGACATGCAGGAACTTTGGATACCAGATTTATGACAGCGGAAGTATTTCAAAACAGAATGCAGGAGATTACAGGAGAAAGGGGAATTCAAAGTATTGTGCAGGCAGAAACCATCGGTCCGTCAGGACTTTTTGATGTGATGGCAATTGCACCATGTACCGGAAATACCATGGCAAAGCTGCAGCAGGGCATTGTAGATACCGCAGTGCTTATGGCAGCCAAAGCGCATCTTAGAAATGAAAAGCCGTTGGTGCTGGCAATTTCTACCAATGATGCTTTGTCCATGAATCTTAGAAATATCGGACTGCTGATGAATATGAAGCATATCTATTTTGTACCTTTCCGGCAGGATGATTATCAGAAGAAACCTCATTCTCTGGTGGCGGATTTTAGCCGGTTAGAGGAGACTATTGCTGCAGCCATGAAAGAAAAACAGCTGCAGCCGGTGGTGCTGTCTCCAATGCCGGTAGATTATAAATGAAGGTCAATCTTATATTCACTGAGCCAGTAATGAATCTGCAGGAGATAAGCAATCATCTGAGGACCTGCCATAAGCTGGCCATACCATGGTTTGCCATAGTCTCCTTCCTGATTTAAGAATTGCATAGTCTTTTCTTTATCAATCAGTGCAAGAAGGGGACTTTCCCCGGTGGTCAGCAGTGTACTCAGACGCTGACGCAGGAGCTGTTCATAGTAAGGATGGTAGGTCTTAGGATAAGGACTTTTCCTGCGGAAAGCAATGGTGTCCGGAAGATAGTCTTTCGCACACTGCCGCAAAAGGTTTTTCACAAGACCATCTTTGGCTTTCATTTCCCATGGCACATTAAAGACATAAGAAACCAGGTTTTTATCTGCAAAAGGAACGCGGGCTTCCAGACCGGAGAACATACTGGTGCGGTCCATGCGGTTTAGCAGAGTCTGCATAAAGTAGCGGATGTTAAGATAGGAAATACGCCGGCGGCTGCATTCCGTATCATTGTCCGATGGCAGAATATCAACCTCTGCAATGGCATTTTCATAAGAACTTTGCACATAGGAATCTAAGGACAGTGCATCTGCAATTTCGTCTTTTAAGAAGGACTTGCGGAAAGACAAATCCGGTGTCCATGGAAACGTGTTGCAGGAAAGAAAATTCTTCCGGTGAAACCACGGATAGCCGCCGAAAACTTCATCGGCACATTCTCCGGTCAGGACTACCTTATGCTGCTTACTGACTTCCCGGCAGAAGAAGAGCAGGGATGAGTCAACGTCAGCCATACATGGAAGGTCATGGGCTTTCATGGAAGCAAAGAGTAAGTCAGCCTGGGAGCGGTTGTCACAGGTCAGATATTGATGCTCACTCTTAAGATAGTTTTTCATAATATCCACAAAGGGACGGTCTTCGGAGGGCTGAAAATCATTTGCCTTAAAGTAACGGGAATTATCTGTAAAGTCAAAGGAATAGGTAGAAAGAGTCTGCCCTTCTTTTCTTAATTCTTCCGCACAGACCGAAGAGACAAGACTGGAATCCAACCCGCCGGAAAGAAAGGTGCAGATAGGAACATCGGAAACCATCTGCCGGCGGATGGACTGTAACAGCAGCTCTTTTGTGTGGACAACGGTTTCTTCATAGCTGTCTGTATGTGGATGGCTTTCTAATCGGAAGTAACAGTAATCTTTCAGTCCGGAAGCACTGAAAGTGAGGTAATGTCCCGGCAGACATTCTGCCATATGCTCATAAACTGCGTTGCCGGGGTTCCTGGCAGGACCAAGCCCGAAGATTTCGCAGAGTCCTGTTTTATTTACCGAAGGGATGCAGCCGTGATAACAGAAAATTCCCTTCGGCTCGGAAGAAAAGATAAGTGTGTCGTGAAAAAGCCGGTAAAAGAGCGGCTTTACACCAAAAGGCATCCCGGAAGAGATAGAGAAGCTGATGAGCCTCATCATAAATGGCAAAAGCGAAAATACCATTCATTTTCCGGACAAAGGACGGTCCTTCAAAAAGAAATCCATTTAAAATGACTTCTGTATCGGAATGAGTACGAAAGGTCATGCCATGGGAAACCAGTTCCTCACGGAGTTCTTTCGTATTATAAAGTTCTCCATTATAGACGATGGTGAAGTCTGCGTCACAATAATGTCTGGTCATAGGCTGAAGTCCACCATGAGGATCAATAATGGCAAGCCGGGTGTGGGAAAACCCTGTATGAGAGGTTAAATAAATACCATGGGAGTCCGGCCCGCGGTGATAAAGTGCGTCACTCATATCAGATAGAATGTTACGATAATAAGGCTCCCTTTCTAAAAAATCAGTATGTAAATTACAAAAACCGGAAATACCGCACATAGCAATTCTCAATTCATTTTTTGTAGTAATCTATGCATTTCCCTAAATAAAAAGTACAAAAAAGAAGAGAGATTTATGAAAGAGAGGAAGCATTTTCTGGGTGCAAAGCACAGGTAAGGAGTTGTCGGCAGTAAGTTGTGTGGGTTATAATAAAAAAGATGAAACTATTTTTCCGGCTGGAACGTCTAATTTACAGAAAGCAAAGGTTGAAAGGCTTTCTTTGCATATGCAGGTTTTCGGAAAGAGAAGAGGAAACAGGAATGAAGAAAAGAGGAATCGCAAAAGCGGTGGAGCAGGAAATTCTTGCATCCTATGAGCAGCTTTACCGGCTGGCAATTACCTATGTAAAGAACGAACAGGACGCAATGGATGTAGTGCAGGAAAGTGCATATAAGGCAATGAAGAATGCCGGTCAGGTGAAGGAAGAAACCTATATTAAGACCTGGCTCTGGCGGATTGTTATAAATACGTCACTGGATATGTGCAAGAAACAGAAGCGTATCGTAAGTGGAGTATTTATCCCGGAAGAAGCAAAAGAAGATGTATACAAAGACTGGGATATGCTGGCAGCGTTGGAAGAATTAGAAGAACGGGAAAGAACTATTGTGATATTAAAATATTTTGAAGAATGGAAAATAGATGATATTGCAGATCTTCTGAAAGAAAATCCAAACACCGTAAAATCAATCCTGTATCGCAGCTTAAAGAAATTAAAGATAAAGATGTCCAGGGAGGAAATAGCATGAACCATCAGAAAATAGACAGGATGAAGCAGGAATATGAGCAGATAGAAGTCCCGGAAGCATTGAAAACGCAGGTGGAAGCCGGAATCAGAAAAGGAAAGAGGGAGACCCAGAAAGGCAGTATCCGCTTTTTAAAAGGAGCAGCAACGGTAGCGGCAGCTATGGTTGCACTGGTGATTTCGGTAAATGTAAGCCCGACAATAGCCCATGCCATGGAAGAGGTTCCATTACTTGGCACAATTGTAAAAGTAGTGAACTTTTCTACATATTCTGATGTACAGGATGATAAGAATATGGAAGCAAATGTAGACATTCCCCAGGTGGCAGTGACAAATCAGGATGGGGAAGTATTATCGGATGAGACGGACGAGCTGAATCAGGAAGTGAAAAAGTATGCCGGTGGTATTATTAAGTCTTATCAGTCTGATGTAGCTTCCATTGAAGATGGTGAGAATGGTAATGAGGCAGTGAATTCGTCTTATCAGGTAGTGACAGATAACGACCGGCTGTTTGCTTTAAGAATTGATACTTCCATTGTAATGGGAGGATCGAACCAGTATACGAAAATCTATAATGTAGATAAGAAAACCGGAAATACCATTACATTAAATGATTTATTTCAGAAGGATTCCGATTATCTGGACCGGATTTCAGAGGAAATAGAAAAGCAGATGAAGGAAAATATGGAAAAAGACAGTAACCTGCAATACTTCTTAGACAAGGATGTAGATGGCTACAGCTTTGATGGAATTAAGAATGATGTAAATTTCTATGTCAACAAAGAAGGAGAGTTGACCATTGTTTTTGATAAATATGAAGTAGCACCGGGTTATATGGGAATTGTAGAATTTACGATTCCGACCAGTGTGGTTTCTGATATTATAAAGGACGGATATCTGCAATAATATGGCAAAGATGGTGCGTACTAGGCATTTATAGTAATCGAAAACTCCCCGGATATTGGAAGAAATTTCAATATCCGGGGAGTTCTTATGCTATATCATGAGATACTTTTATTTCTTGAAGTTAGCTCTCTTTCTTAAGGTCGGGTCAAGAATACGTTTACGGATACGTAAGGATTCCGGAGTAACCTCTAAGAGCTCGTCAACATCGATAAAGTCTAATGCCTGCTCTAAGGAAAGTATCTTTGGTGGAACAAGGGTCAGCGCTTCGTCTGCGGAAGAAGAACGTGTATTGGTTAAGTGTTTCTTCTTACATACGTTTAATTCAATGTCTTCCGGTTTAGAGGAAGAACCGATAACCATACCGGAGTAAACCTTTACACCGGCTCCGATGAAGAGAGTACCACGCTCCTGAGCGGAGAACAGACCGTAAGTTACGGATTCGCCGGATTCGAAAGCAATCAGGGAACCAAGTTTACGATAAGCAATATCTCCCTTGTATGGAGCATAGCCATTGAAAATGGTATTGATGATACCATTTCCTTTGGTGTCGGTTAAGAAGTCTCCACGGTAACCGATAAGACCACGGGATGGAATGTTAAATTCCATACGGGTATAGCCGCCGCTGATTGGACGCATATCAACCATCTCACCTTTACGCTGGCTTAATTTATCAATAACAGTACCGGTGAATTCATCCGGAACGTCAACATAAGCTAATTCCATAGGCTCTAATTTCTTGCCGTTTTCATCAGTGTGGTAAAGAACTTCAGCCTTGCTGACTGCAAATTCATAACCTTCACGACGCATATTTTCGATTAATACGGAAAGATGTAACTCACCACGTCCGGAAACCTTGAAGCAGTCTGCACTGTCGGTTTCTTCTACACGAAGGCTGACGTCGGTATTTAACTCGCGGAACAGTCTGTCTCTTAAGTGACGGGAAGTAATGAATTTACCCTCCTGTCCGGCGAGCGGGCTGTCATTTACGATGAAATTCATGGACAGTGTAGGCTCAGAAATCTTCTGGAAAGGAATGGCAACCGGGTTGTCTGTTGCACAGATGGTATCACCGATATGGATGTCTGCAATACCGGAAATAGCAACGATAGAACCGATTTTCGCTTCCTTTACTTCTACTTTATTCAGACCATCAAATTCGTATAATTTGCTGATCTTGACTTTTTTCTGTTTGTCAGGCTCGTGGTGGTTTACTACGATAGCATCCTGATTTACCTTTAAGACACCGTTGTCTACTTTACCAACACCGATTCGTCCAACGTATTCATTATAATCAATGGTACTGATAAGAACCTGGGTGTTTGCATCCGGGTCACCGGTAGGTGCCGGAATGTAGTCGATAATGGTTTCGAATAAAGGAGTCATATCCTTGCGCTCATCATTTAAATTTCTTATGGCGTATCCATCTCTTGCAGAAGCGAAGATGAATGGGCAGTCTAACTGTTCGTCAGAAGCGTCTAAATCCATGAAAAGCTCTAATACTTCATCAATAACTTCTTCCGGTCTTGCTTCTGGACGGTCAATTTTATTGATACATACAATAACCGGCAGATTCAGTTCCAGTGCTTTCATAAGAACGAATTTGGTCTGTGGCATAGCACCTTCAAATGCATCTACCACAAGAATAACACCGTTTACCATTTTCAGAACTCGCTCAACCTCGCCACCGAAGTCGGCATGACCAGGAGTATCAATGATATTGATTTTTACATCTTTGTAGAATACAGCAGTATTCTTAGAAAGAATGGTAATACCACGTTCACGCTCAATATCATTGGAATCCATGACACGTTCCTGGACTTCCTGATTGGCACGGAATACACCACTCTGTTTCAACAGCTCATCGACCAGAGTAGTTTTACCGTGGTCAACGTGGGCGATGATAGCTATGTTTCTAATATCGTCTCTTGTTGTTTTCATATAAAATCCTTCCTTCTATCAGTGCATAAAATTCAGTTTCTTCTTATATATAATGCCTGTCTGTAAATGACCGGCGTTTTTATTCTATCACATATTGAAAAATACGCAAGTATTTCTTTCTTTACAGAAAATTACTTTCCTGTAAAATAAAAAAACGCTCCGCGGGGATGCGCACTGCGGCGTACAAAGTAGATGTCGCAAGCGACCGCCGCAGGCGCGAGAATGTGCCAAGGCACATTCTTTGTTCAAGGACACAGCGCATATGCATGGAAAAGTGGCTTTATGCATAATATATCCAAAATGTTATCGACAGATTTTGATGAGTTTCATCTCATTGGAATGGTACTGTAAAAACGTTCGAAAACACACTAAATAAAGGAGAAAGATTCATGGCAGATAAGATTTTAGAAAACAACCAGGTATCCATTGTAGGGGAGATTATTTCCGATTTCCAATACAGTCATGAAGTGTATGGGGAAGGCTTTTATATGGTAGAGGTAGCGGTCAGCAGATTAAGTAATTTTTCCGACTACATTCCATTGATGATTTCAGAGCGTCTGATTGACACTTCGCAGAGTTACATAGGACAGAAGGTATATGTGACCGGACAGTTCCGTTCCTATAACAGACATGAGGAACTTAAGAACCGGCTGGTTCTCTCCGTATTCGTCCGGGAGATTGAGTTTATTGAAGAAGAGACAGAGGAGATGAAGAGCAACCAGATTCTTCTTGATGGCTATATCTGTAAAGATCCGATTTACCGTAAGACTCCTCTTGGAAGAGAAATTGCAGACCTGTTGGTGGCGGTAAACCGTTCCTATGGAAAATCTGATTATATCCCATGCATCTGCTGGGGAAGAAATGCAAGATTTGCCGCAAGATTTGAGGTGGGTGTGCATGTGCAGATCTGGGGCAGAATCCAGAGCAGGGAGTATGTCAAACGCTTAAATGAGGATGAGGTAGAGAAGCGTACCGCCTATGAAGTATCCGTGAGCAAAATTGAATATATGGAATAAAATAATAGAAATAAAGAATAATTGAGAAAACATGAAACATACAGACATTGCTTTTTATTGGAAATTGTGGTATCGTAAGTAAATCTGGGATAAAGAGTCCCTGTAAGAATTGGCATGGAGGTTTGTCATGGAAAAGGGTTCCGTACAGATTTATTATGGTGCAGGTCGTGGAAAGACCAATGCTGCACTGGGCAATGCGTTGCGGGCAGCCGGAGAGAATAAGAGTGTAATTATTATCCAGTTTTTAAAAGGAAAAACAGATGATCAGATTGCTTATATGAAGCAGTTAGAACCGGAAATCAAGGTATTCCGGTTTGAGAAATCAGAAGAGAATTATGATGAACTGCCGGAAGAAAGACAGGCAGAAGAGAAACTCAATATGAAAAACGGACTGAATTTTGCCAAGAAAGTGCTGGTTACCGGTGAATGCAATGTACTGATTCTGGATGAAGTTCTGTAAAATTTTATAGATGCCGGAGTAATTTCGTCGGAAGAATTAGAAGCTGTTTTAAAAGCAAAGATGGATGAAACAGAGGTTATTATGACCGGAAGGGTATTAGAAGAATCCATTCGCAGCTATGCAGATGAGATTTATAAGATTACTGCGGAAAAATAAGAAAGAAAATGTAAAATGTCTGCATAGGACGTTGACAGATAGTAGCAGCGGTGCTATATTGAGATAAGAAATTTAATATATGAAGGTAGAGGTTGCGTGAGACAAGAGTACTTGGTCGGATATGGCAGACATAGAAGAAGAGATAAGGAAAGGGGAACACGCCGAAAGGTTATTTTTCCTGCAAAGAATAATCTTGGGCATGGATTGAAGAAGTTCATGACTGTCATCTTGTAATAAGATGGGGCGCTATCGGTATGATCCATAATAATATAAGTGGAATATCAACCGGCTCCCTGTGAGCCGGTTTTTTTATGCTGGTAATAAAAGCAAAACAAACGATATCTTCATACAATAAATAAGATACTTATAAAGTGGAGGAAAAAGAACATGTCTATTTACAAAGGTTCCGGAGTTGCAATTGTAACTCCAATGAAAGCAAATGAAGAAGTTAACTATGACAAATTAGAGGAATTAATCGAAGAACAGATTTCTGAAGGTACAGACTGTATCGTAATTGCAGGAACAACAGGAGAGAGTTCTACCTTATCCATGGAAGAACATCACAAAGTAATCTGTGCAGCAGTAGAATTTGCAAAACACAGAGTTCCGGTAGTAGCAGGAACCGGTTCTAACTCAACGGAGACAGCAATCCAGTTGACCCAAGAAGCAGAAGAAGCAGGAGCAGACGGAGCACTTATCGTAACTCCATATTATAATAAGGCAACACAGAAAGGTTTAATCGGACATTATTCTAAGATTGCACAGGAAACAAGACTTCCGATTATTATGTATAATGTACCGGGAAGAACCGGATGTAACCTTTGCCGGAGACAGTTGCAGAATTATTCCGCACCCAGGAAAATATTGTTGGATTAAAAGAAGCAACCGGTAACCTTGCACAGGCATCTAAGACCATGTACTTAACCGATGGAAAGCTTGATTTATATTCCGGAGAAGACGGACTGGTTGTACCACTTATGTCCATTGGCGGAATCGGAGTAATTTCCGTATGGGCAAACCTTGCTCCGGCAAAAGTGCATAATATGTGTGAAAGCTTCTTCAAAGGCGACCTTGCAACAGCAAATCAGTTACAGAGAGAAGCCCTTCCATTGATTGATGCATTATTCTGTGAAGTAAACCCGATTCCGGTAAAAGAAGCATTAAATCTTATGGGCAAGAACGTCGGACCGCTTCGTTCCCCGCTTTGCGAGATGGAGCCAGCCAATAAGGAGAGACTGATTCAGGCAATGCGTACATATGGATTAAAATTAGAATAAGAAACTGGAGATGATAGAGATGACAAAAGTAATCATGCATGGCTGTAATGGAAAAATGGGTCAGGTAATAACCGGCCTGATTGCGCAGGACGAAGATGTGAAAATTGTAGCCGGAATTGATACCTATGATGAAAAGAAAAATGATTATCCGGTATATAAGACCATCCGGGAATGCCAGATTGCAGCAGATGTTGTGATTGATTTTTCAAATGCGAAGGCAGTAGATGAACTGTTAAATTACTGTGGCGAGAAGAAGCTTCCGCTGGTACTTTGCACCACCGGTTTATCCGAAGACCAGCTGGCGAAAGTTACTGAGACCAGCAAAGAGACTGCAATTTTAAAATCTGCCAATATGTCACTGGGAATCAATACCTTAATGGATTTATTGCAGACTGCTATAAAGAAGCTTGCACCAGCCTGCTTTGATGTGGAAATCGTAGAGAAACATCATAACCAGAAGCTGGATGCGCCGAGTGGAACTGCTCTTGCATTGGCAGATGCCATGAACGAAGCGATGGACAAGACCTATTCCTATAAATTAGACAGGAGCAGTGAGCGGAAGAAGAGAGATGCAAAAGAAATCGGTATTCAGGCAGTCCGTGGAGGAAGCATTGTTGGTGAACATGAAGTACTCTTCGCAGGAACTGATGAAGTGATTGAATTTAAGCATACGGCATATTCTAAGGCAATCTTTGGGAAAGGAGCTGTAGAAGCAGCAAAGTTCTTAAAGGGAAAACCTGCCGGAATGTATGCTATGCATGATGTAATCCGTGCAGAGTAGAGTTGGGCACGCATATAATTACAAAATAAGAAATCCCCGGTATCATATCCGAAAAAGATATGATACCGGGGATTTAATATTTATGCATAGTTCGTTTTACAATAACTGGATACCTGCATCTGCTGCAGCCTTGCACATGTCTTCCTACCAGAGAGAAGACTGGACTTCTCCGATATGGGCCTTTACGAAGGAAGAACATACAGATACGGGGCTGTCCGATGCCTCCACCGATGGCATATGGAAGTTTGCCATCAATGATTGCGTTCTGGAAAGGAAGCTTAGCCCGTTCGGGCAGCCTGCTTTATCAAGCTGTGAGAGCAGTGCAGCCTTGTCTACACGGATTCCCATGGAAGATAATTCCAGTGCAATATCAAGGACAGGGTAGTATACTAAGATGTCGGCATTTAAAGACCAGTCATCGTAGTCCGGGGCACGTCCGTCATGACGCTCGCCGGATTCTAAGACATCACCAATCTGTAAGATGCAGACAGCACCCTTTGCCTTGGTTATGTAATATTCACGCTCCTTTGGAGTATTTTCAGGGAACATATCCTCTAATTCCTGAGTGGTAATGAAGAAGATATCATGCGGAAGAATCTCTTCAATATAATCGTACTGGATTGCCATATATTTTTCTGTTTTACGAAGGCATTTGTATACAGTACGGACAGTATCTTTTAAAGTTTCCATGCTGCGGTCTTTCTTTGCAATGACTTTTTCCCAGTCCCACTGGTCTACGAAGATAGAGTGGATATTATCTGCGATTTCATCGCGGCGGATAGCATTCATATCTGTGTAAAGTCCTTCGCCCTCTTTGAAATCATAATGCTTTAAGGCATAACGTTTCCATTTAGCAAGAGAGTGAACAACTTCTGCTTTACGCTCATTCTGTTCTTTGATGGTGAACGTAACCGGACGCTCCACACCGTTTAAGTTATCGTTTAATCCGTAATCAGGGTCAACGAAAAGTGGTGCTGAAACACGGGAAAGGTTTAAACGCAGGGAAAGAAGATTCTGAAAGAAATCTTTGACTGTTTTAATTGCAATCTGTGTATCATGCAGGTTAAGTTGAGACTGATAATTTTTGGTATAATCAGATGTTCCATAATAGCTCCTTTTTCATTTTGGTCTGCAATTATTATAGCACAGCAATTCAAGTTTGCAATGGATTATTTGTTTAAAAAAGAGTACAGAAGCGGATATAATTTATCACTGTGTTCAATATAACTTCCATGACCTTCTCCCGGAACAATAACCAGAGTGGCATGCTCAATATTTTCTGCAATCTTTTTTGTAACCTTTTTCTTGATTAAATCTTTTTCGCCGGCTAAGACAAGGGTTGGAATCTTGATTTTATGTAAGTCCACCGGCTGGATATCTGGCTCATTGAGCATCATTGTGGAAAAAGGATTCGGATTTTTTTTGCATTCCCTGCGGATGCGGCGGTAGTCTCTTCCTTTGATGTCCTTTGGCGTCAGGTTTGCACCACTGATCATAAGCTTGGAGAGCTTATCCGGGTATTTCGAAGCTAAGAGAAGTCCGACGATACCGCCGTCACTGAAGCCATAAAAAGAGAGGTAATTTTTAATTCTAAGGCATCAATAAAGCTGCCATGTCGTCTGCCATATCCATGTAATGAAGTTCTTTTGGAGAAGCAGAAAGACCGTGACCTCTGGAATCGATGGCATAAACGGTGTAATGTTCGGCAAGCTCCGGAATCAGTACATCAAAAATTTCGTGGGTTTCGCCATTTCCATGCACTAGCAGGAAAGGCTGCCCTTCGCCATATTTTTCATAATAGAGAATCTGACCATTTAATTGAATATACATAATGATTATCGTCCTTTAAAATTGATTATTTTGTCATTCTATTTTATAGTAAAGGTAATTCAACTTTTTTTTACTGTAGCATTTTATAAAGGAGAAAACAAGATGGAGACAGAACATGTTATGCATACTTTTGCCCCGGTATACGATAAAAATCCAGAGTATTAATCTTAGGCACGTTCCCGTCGGTAAAGTCGAGAGAGAACCGGTTTTACTACGGTACCATCCGAGAAACCGCTTCTGGAAAGTAACGGCGGCAGTATGCGGCTGTGAGGTCCCGGAGACGATAGAAGAAAAGAAGGCATTTCTTCTTGAAAATCATATTGCTATCTGGGATGTTATTGCATCCTGCGACATAGCAGGATCCTCAGACAGCAGCATAACAAATGTTGTGGCAAATGATATTGAACGGCTGTTAACGGAGGCTCCCATCGAGGCTGTTTTCCTAAACGGCGCAAAAGCCTACGAATTATTTATGAAATACTGTTCCTGTAAGGATAAGGCAGAAATCTGCAAGCTGCCGTCCACCAGTCCTGCCAATGCTGCATGGAGTCTGGAGCGGCTGATAGAAGAATGGAAGAAAATCAGGAGATAGGATGAAATGTATACAGACAGACAGTTAAAGATTATAGCGGTCTTAAAAAGTGCAGATGGCTGGATGAGTGGTTCCCTTCTGCGGGAAAATAGCGGGGTGAGCAGCAGGACACTGCAGATGGATATTAAGGCAATCAATGAGAAACAGTCAGGAGAGCCTCTGATACAGTCTAATAACCGGCTGGGGTATCTTTTGAAAAATAAGATTGCATTAGAGCAGGAACAGAAAAGTTACGGACAGGAGAACTATGTGCATTCCAAGCAGATTATTACTTTGCTGCTGTTTGAAAAGGAGTATACCAGTATTGGAACGATTTCTGAGCGATTATTTTTTCACGGTCATCTGTAACTTCTGACCTGCCGCAGGTAAAGCGGATTATAAGCCGCACGCCGGGGGCAAATCTTTTTGGTATCCGGACAATATGGACTTAAGATTCAGGCATCGGAGAATGTAAAGAGAATCATGTGCATGAAGACCATGCAGAGCAGACAGGATTATCATATGTTGTTTTCGGAAGAAGAGATGGAGCAGTTTGCAGAAAATCAGAAGAAGTTACAGGCTGTTCTGGCAGAAGTATTTACCAGAAACCAGTTTATCGTATCGGGAGAAGCCTATCATGATTTTGCACGTTATCTGGCAGTATGCGTGATGCGAAGCCAGATGGGATTTCCGGTAACAGAGGAAGAGGATGGCACAACTGAAATGCCTGGCAGACTTTCTACTGAGCTGGTAGATGAAATCGAAAAGGTGTGCACCTATCGGTTTAAGGAGAAGGAAAAGCAGAATGTAGAGGCACGGTTAAAGGAATTGAATATGGTCTGTAAGGAGACGGACATTCAACTGGATATGCTGCAGAAATTAGAAGTATTTATCCAGCGGGTGCAGGAGGAAACCGGACTTAAATTGCAGGTGGAGCGGGACCTTTTAGAGGTTTTATCAGACCATGTGTCAAGAATGGAACTCCGGATTCAGAATGGACGTAATAATATCGGTAATCATACCAAAGAAATGGCGAAGCGGTATCCGCTGGAAATGCATCTTTTAAGAACCTGTTTAAGTCCTGTTTTAAATACAGAGATTCCGGATGCGGAAATGGGCTATCTGGTGCTTTATTTTGCATCTGCCATTGAACGGAACAGAAGAAAACCGGATATTTTATTTATCAGTGACCAGAGTGCCAGCAGCATTTATAATGTGCAGAATAAATTAAAAGGCTTCTTAGGGGAGCGAATCAGTGAGATAACAGTTATTCCGGAATATTTATTTGAACAGAGAAAGGAGCGGTATTGCCGGAATTACCAGCTTCGGATTACATCGGAAAAGGAGCTGGTATTAAAGGATGCTTCCTTTACTTATCTCGACCTCTTTGCAGACAATGAGCAGATTATGCGGCTGGGGAGAAATGTTGATAAGCTTGAAAATAACTACTGGAAGGAAAAGGAAGAAAAGCTCCGGAAAAAATATGGCACAAAGGACAGTCTGTATCTGATAGAAGAAGTGGCAGACTTTGATGATTTAAAGAAAAGAATCGGCTATGAATATCAGGAACAGAAGGTGTCGAAGGAGACCATCGGAAGCAGCCGTCTTTCTATGATTGACCATGAGCAGGATGGCAGAAATAAGATTTATCGCATTTATCTTAAAAAGCCATTTTCTTATGGCGGTAAGCAGATTACAGAAGTTATTGCAGCACATTATGGCGGAGAAGGGGATATGATAGAATTCTTTGACTATGTAAAAGAGCTGTTAGGTGGACAGAGCTAGGCAGAGGATTTCGCTATTAGTGACGCAAAAGTACAAATTTCCTGAAACATAAAAGCACGGTATAATAAACTTAACAAAATAAATGCGGGTCATTTATGAAAGGAGAATCTTTATGGGAAAAAATTATGAGAAGCTGGGAGATGAAATTATTACCCGGCTGGGAGGAGAACAAAATATTACCAAGCTGTTTCACTGTGCTACAAGACTTCGTTTTCAGCTTGCAGATATGTCTAAGGCAGACCTGGAAGGAATCAAGAAGCTGCCGGATGTCATGGGCGTAGTAGAAAGTGTTGGCGGTGTTCAGGTTATCATTGGAAATGATGTAGCATCCGCTTATGCTGCAATTGTAGCAAAGCATAAGATTGAAAACAGCAGTGATGGCAAGAAGGTTGAAAAAGCAGATGCAGCACCGGAGAAAAAGAATTGTATCAAAAATTCTCAATGTGCTTTCTGCCATTTTAGGACCGGCAATTCCACTGATTATGTGTAGTGGATTGATTTCAGCATTACTGATTATTTTAACCAAGTGCGGACTGAGTACAGAAGGCACAACCTATACCATCATCAGCATGGTTGGAAATGCAGCATTATATTTCCTGCCGGTATTACTGGCATATACTTCTGCCAAGAAATTCGGCTGTGATATTATGACCAGTGTTTTCCTTGGTGCAATTATGATTAGTCCGACATTGATTGGATTAACGGAGCAGGGAAGCTTTGTATCACTTTTCGGACTGCCGGTGAAAACAGTAAATTACAGTTCTACCGTAATTCCGATTATTTTAACCATCTGGATCTTCAGCTATGTAGAGAAGCTGGTAGTTAAAATTGTTCCAGCAGCAGTTAAATTTGTATTTAAACCGTTACTGTCTGTTATTATCATGATTCCAGTTATGTTATGTATTACCGGACCAATCGGAAGCTATTGTGGAGACCTTTTATGCAAAGCACTGACCGCAATCAATAATGTAGCACCTTGGTCTTCTGTATTAATTGTTGGCTGTCTTGCACCACTTTTAGTATTAACCGGAATGCATCTTGCATTGATTCCGCTTGTAATGTCCATGTTTGCAACAGCAGGATATGATAATATGTTATTCGTTGCATTTATCGGAATGAACTTCTCACAGTTCGGTGTAGCATTAGCTTGTATGTTAAAAACTAAAAAAATAAAAACCTTCGTACACTGGCATCTTCCTGTGCAATTACAGCATTTCTGGCAGGAGTTACAGAGCCTACCCTTTATGGAATCTGTGTACGAATGAAGAAACCTTTGATTGCTACCTGGATTGCATGTATAGTAAACGCAATCTTCTGTGCAATCTTCAGCGTAAGAGTATACAGCTTCGGCGCTCCATCCTTCTTTACAATGCCGATTTTCTTAAATCCGGATGGAACGATGAGCAACTTCTATTTTGCATTGCTGCAGCAGCAATTACCATTGTAGTAAGCTTTGTATCAACCTGGGTGTTAGGATTTGATGACAGCATTTATGGAGAGGAAGCAGCTTAATGGAAAAAAGTCTGAATGTAGTGGAAAAAATATCGGATCAGCTTTATGTGATTACGGAGACAGAGAGTGTGCATTGTTATCTTGTTATAGGAAGTGATAAGGCAATGCTCTTTGACATTGGCTATGGCTATGAAAATATCATGCCATTGGTTCGTACAATTACAGATTTGCCGGTTATGCTGGTGTTAAGCCACGGTGACCCGGATCATGGTCTTGGAAGCAAATGGTTTGATGAAGTGTGGATACATCCGCTGGACTGGGGAAAGCTTCTTTGGAATGACACTACAGAGATGCGTAAAAAGCAATGGATTACAGGGTAAATAAAATGCCCTGGACAAAGAACTGATACCGGAAGAGTTCCCGGAGTGGAGAATCAGCAGTAAGACGAAACCTCATTTTCTCTGTCATGGAGACAAGATTTCGCTGGGAGATATTGAATTTACGGTATTACATACGCCGGGACACAGCTATGGACATATTATGCTTCTGGAAGAGGAGAAAAAATGGCTCTTTTCCGGAGACCAGATATCTGCACACAACATCTGGCATTTTCAGGGAAATGATGTGCAGGCTCCCTTCCAGAGCACACTTCACAGCTTGAAGGAGCTGGCATTAAAAGTAACAGAGGATTATAAAATTTATCCGGCACATGACATTATTCCGATTCAGAAAAATTATCTGACAGATTTGATAGACTGTTTCGAATGGGAACTGCAGGAGAATTATAAAAAGGATGCACCATTCCATTCCTTTGCAGGAGACGGCTATCAGCATTTTTATCAGACTGTAAATCTCATATATTCTGATGAGCGGCTGGGTGAATTCCTCGGAAGGAAAATAGAGCGATAGGGGAGTGTAAGTGGAATTTAAAGAAAATTTCTTATGGGGCGTAGCCACTGCTGCGAACCAGTGCGAAGGAGGATATTTAGAAGGAGGAAAAGGACTTACCATACAGGACTATATAAAAGGTGGCGGAATCGGAAGACCACGGATGTTTCGCAGTTCCATGGAAGAAGGAACATTCTATCCGAGCCATGATGCGGTAGACCATTATCATCATTATGATGAAGATATCCGTCTTTTGGCGGAGATGGGCTGCAAATGTTATCGCATGAGTATCAGTTGGGCAAGAATTTTTCCAACCGGATGCGAAGAGGAGCCAAATCAGGAAGGACTTTCCTTTTATAAGAATATTTTTACTCTGTGCAAATCCTTTGGCATAGAGCCGGTGGTGACATTAAGCCACTTTGAAATGCCGTGGTATCTGGCAAAAGAAAAGGGCGGTTTTGCAAACCGGGAAGTAATTGATGATTTTGTTCGTTATGCCTGTTGTGTAATGAATTATTTTAAAGAAGAGGTACATTACTGGCTTTTATTTAACGAGATTAACTTTGGCGTAATGCCAATGGGTGCTTATAAGTCGCTGGGGCTGATTGATGGGAAATATCTCGGCGGGGAAGCATTCATTTCTCTTAAATCCATGACCGTAGACGAAAAAGTAAGATTCCAGGCATTACATCACCAGTTTGTTGCCGGAGCGAAAACGGTGATAGAAGCAAGGAAAATCAGTACGGAAATAAAAAGTGGGCTGTATGATTGGACACATTACGCAGTATCCGCTGACCTGCCTGGCCGGAAGATATGTTAGAGTGCCAGCACAAAGACCGGCTATTAAATAAATTTGCCGGAGATGTAGCCGTGTTCGGCAGTTATCCGTCTTATATGAACCGTTATTTTAAAGAGCATCAAATTACGATTCAGAAGGAGCCGGAGGATGATGCAATATTAAAAGCCGGCTGCGTGGACTTCTACACCTTCAGTTATTACATGACAAACTGTGCCACGATAGATGATGCAGCAGAGCAGACCGATGGAAATCTTTTGGAGGGAGCCAAGAATCCGTATCTGACCGCCAGTGAGTGGGGCTGGCAGATAGACCCAAAGGGACTGCGCTATACATTAAATGAACTTTGGGACCGCTATCATCTTCCAATGATGGTGGTGGAAAATGGATTTGGTGCACCGGATGAAGTCGATGCAGATGGAAGCATCCACGATGATTACCGTATTTCCTATCTCAATGACCATATCGCAGCAATGGGCGAGGCAATCGAGGACGGTGTAGACCTGTTCGGCTATACCATCTGGTCAGCCATGGATATTGTCAGTGCCGGAACCGGCGAAATGAAGAAACGTTACGGGCTCATTTATGTGGACAGACATGATGACGGCAGCGGAGATTTTAAGAGAATCCCAAAAGACAGCTATTACTGGTATGCAAAGTGCATTCAGGAAAATGGAAAAAAATATTACCGCATAAAGGATTGTGGAGATAAAAAGTAAGATGCGTACAGCGGGTATCGGGTATGCATCTTACTTTTTTTACGCTGCAACGCATCCGTAAGAAGCTGTCGGTGGCAGGTTCTGCAGGTGAGTAGCGAGAAATCTGGGGGACTGTTAGAAAATTTGACACAACAGAAAATGCATGATAAATTTACTCTGAAAAAAGAGAAAGAAGGAAGAAGCACATGGAGAAAATCGCAAGCTTTACAATTGACCATATTAAACTGCAGCCGGGTGTCTATGTATCAAGAAAGGATGCCGTAGGAGACAGTACAGTAACAACCTTTGATTTAAGAATGACATCACCAAATGATGAACCGGTTATGAATACCGCAGAGGTGCATACCATAGAACATCTTGGTGCAACCTTTTTAAGAAATGACGCAGAGTATGCCAGCAAGACCGTATACTTTGGACCAATGGGCTGCCGGACAGGCTTTTATTTATTGCTGGCGGGAGACTATACATCCAAAGATATCGTGCCACTGATGATTCGCATGTTTGAGTTCATCCGTGACTTTAAAGGTGAGGTACCGGGCGCAAGTCCAAAAGACTGCGGCAACTATCTTGATATGAACCTTGGTATGGCAAACTATCTGGCAGACCGCTATTTAAATAATGTGCTCTATCATATTGATGATGCACACCTGAATTATCCGGCGTAGAGGATACTTGGAAAATTTGCTTTAAAGCAGATATGAAAAATGTATTGCATAATGCATAAGTAGGAAATCAGCAGAAAGAGGAAAGAAAACATGAGTAAAATCGGAATTATCGGAGCTATGGAATTAGAAGTAGCAACATTAAAGAAAAATATGGATACAGACCAGATTACAAAGAAAGCCGGTATGGAATTCCATGAGGGTAATTTAAAAGGAATGCCGGTAGTAGTGGTACAGTGCGGTGTAGGAAAAGTAAATGCAGCAATGTGTGTGCAGATTCTTGCAGATTTATATGATGTAACACATATTATCAATACCGGTGTAGCAGGCTCTTTGAATCCTGTATTAGATATCGGAGATATTTTAGTATCTAAGGATGCTATTCAGCATGACATGGATGTGACACCATTAGGCTATGCAAAAGGACAGATTCCGGGATTAGAGCAGCTTGCTTTTGTGGCAGATGAAAAGTTGTGTAAGACTGCCGTAGAGGTATGTAAAAAAGTAAATCCGGATATTCATGTAACAGAAGGGCGCGTAGTAAGTGGAGACCAGTTTATTTCCAGCAAAGAGATAAAGGATGCATTAATTGCAGAATTTCATCCGGACTGCACGGAAATGGAGGGAGCTTCCATCGCGCAGGCAGCAACTTTAAATAACATCCCATATGTAGTCATTCGTGCAATTTCAGATAAAGCAGATGGCTCTGCACAGGAGGATTATCCAACTTTTGAAAAGAAAGCAGCAGAGCATTGTGCAAAGTTAGTACAGGAAATGATGAAGGAGCTGTAAGAATCTTTGAATTGGGTAAAAACCGCAGAAATGCCAGCCTTTTACCCTGACGAGAGTCAGAGAAGCCAGAATTCCCAGCTCCTCCAGGAATCCGCAAAAAAATACAACCCGGATATTTGTAATGCCCCTAAAACTATGCTTTTTAGGAAGCAACAAATATCCGGGTTGCATTTTTGCAGTCATCTTACATAAATTTCATAAACATATTCAAAAAACGTAAATAGTCATCATAATTAAAGAAGCGGTCAAGAATATCCTGCAGGGCATTCTGCTCAAGGGAATCCCACTGGTCAACAGAAAGGAAATTATCTACAGTACCTGCATTGTAGGCAGCATTGCTGTTTGCACTTGCAGCAACGGCTGGTCCGTCCGGAAGAGTGACACCTTCCTGCATATAGCCGGTGATCTTGGCTACATAATTCTGGGTTTCTTTAAATGGAGGAATTCCACCGTATTTTGCTACGTTGCCGCTGCCTGCATTGTAGGCGGCAAGAGCAAGGGAGGTATCTCCGTTGTATTTATTTAAAAGCTCGCTGATATATTTGGCACCTGCCATAATATTCTGTTCGGGTCATAAGGGTCGGTACAGCCAAAATAAGAAGCAGTGGAAGGCATTAGCTGCATGATGCCCATGGCTCCTGATTTTGAAGTGGCATTTGCCTGAAAATTGGATTCCTGCTTTGCCATGGCGGTCAGAAGAGAAACAGAGACACCATAGGTATCGGAGGCTTTTTGAAAGATAGATGCAAGGGAATTGTTGCCTGCATTATTTAAATAGGATTCAAAATTATTTACACCGTTTACAGAGGTTGTGGAAGCAGCGGTACTTCCAAGCGCAACGGTAATCGGATCAATCTGCATGGATAGAACTCCTTTCATAATCTGAAATTCTTCTTTCTCATTAAGATGCGAATTCCAGGCTGTATATTAAAATTACAATTTATGCTAGTATAGCATAAAAAACTTGTTTTTGAAGTCTCATATTGTAGAGTTATTGTGTTTGATGTAGAAAGGGCGAATTAGAAAGAAGGATTACAGAATGAAACAAAATGGCTATGTCAAAGCAGTGAAAGCAGCATTTCCGTATACGATACCGGTATTGACAGGTTATCTTTTTATAGGAATTGCATTTGGCGTGATGTACCAGGAAAAAGGCTACAATTTTCTTTGGGCAATTCTGATGAGTATCTTGGTGTACGCCGGAAGCGGACAGTATCTGGCTGTTAATTTCTTTGCACCGGGAGTCAGTTTCCTGCAGATTATATTCTTAGAATTTATGGTAAATATCCGGCATGTCTTTTATGGACTGTCTTTAATAGAAAAAAATTCCGTGATATGGGAAAAAAGAAATTATATATGATTTTTTCCCTGACAGATGAGACCTATTCCTTATTCTTTATTACAAAAGTGCCGGAGGGCGTGGATGAGCACAAATTCCTATTTTCCATTGCGTTGTTAGACCAGCTTTACTGGATTATTGGCTCTGCCATCGGAGCCATTGCCGGAACGCTGATTCCGTTTGACACAACGGGTATTGATTTTGCCATGACAGCATTGTTTGTCGTAATTTTTGTGGAGCAGTGGCTGACCAGCAGGAATCATTTGCCGGCGCTCCGGAATTGCAGCATCTCTTATCTGCCTGCTTATCTTTGGCAGTGATAATTTCATTCTGCCATCCATGATTTGTATTATGATAATTCTGTTATCCGGTCGTAAGGTGATGGAAGAAAAGGAGGTAGCGGAAAATGCCGATTAGCGTGGAACGGTCGTTATTAATTATTGTGGTTTGCGGATTGGTTGTATTTACAACAAGGGCAATTCCGTTTGTATTATTCAGCGGGAAAAAGGAAATCCCGGAAATCGTAAAATATCTTGGAAAAGTGCTGCCGCCTGCAGTTGTGGGAATGCTTGTTATTTACTGCTTAAAGGCAGTAAATGTAGTGAAGTTTCCCTTTGGTCTGCCGGAATTTATTGCAGTTTTCGTAGTAGTTGTTTTACATGTGTGGAAAAGAAATAATTTACTGAGCATCGGTGTGGGAACCGTGCTTTATATGGTGTTGATACAGACAGTATTTGCGTGATGTTAAAGAAATCTTAAAGACTTGGTGCCTTGGTTCTTAAAGGTTCATTCGATACAATAATGGTGTACTTGGAAAGGGGAAAAGAAAATGTATAACATATTGATATGTGATGATGAACCGGATATCGTGTCCGCGTTAAAAATCTATCTTGCATCGGATGGCTATGGAATTTACGAGGCTTATAACGGTCGGGAAGCAATTGAAATGATGCAGAAAACAGAGATACATCTTGTGCTCATGGATATTATGATGCCGGAAATGGACGGCATCCAGACCATGGTGAAGATTCGTGAGAACAGCAATGTCCCTGTGATTTTCCTGACTGCAAAAAAAGTGAAGACAACGATAAGGTTTTAGGACTTATGGTGGGAGCAGATGATTATATTACCAAGCCATTTAATCCGGTGGAGGTCCAGGCAAGAGTAAAATCCCAGCTGCGCCGTTATATGCAGCTGGGAGGCGGAAACATGACAAAGAAGAATCTTGCCATCGGAGGCATTGAGCTGGATGACAGTGCCAAGGTTGTGACGCTGGACGGAGATGCGGTGAGTCTTACCCCTACAGAGTATGATATTTTGAAACTGTTTATGGAGCAGCCCGGAGTTGTATTTTCTCCCAAGGATATCTATCGCAAAGTATGGAAAGATGCGCCGTTTGGCTCAGAAAGTACAGTGGCAGTGCATATTCGCCATCTTCGGGAAAAAATTAGAGTATGATCCTGCAAATCCACGGTATTTAAAAGTGGTGTGGGGACAGGGCTATAAGATGGAAAGAGGAAACACGCCATGAAAAAAAAAAAAAAGAGGCATCAGAAGAGCAAGCGCAGTCATTGCATTTATTTTACTGACTTCAATTGCATTTTTATCTGCAGTATTTACGCTGGAAATGATAGACAGCCAGATCTATCGAAACAGCCAGGAGGAAACAGAGGCAGATTATCGGGAACAGATTGGTTCCTATCTGGCAGCAGAAATTTTTTCGGAATTTGTAAATTCTGATATAAAGGATGCAAGGTCTTTTGTATACAGTCTGGCTGAGACGAACTTTAATTTTTATGTATTTAAAAAAGAGTGTAGATACTTCTGTGGAACGAATCTGTACCATAGAAAACGGAAGCATGGGAAGCGTCATTCCGGAAAACATGGCAATCGTGGGAAATTATGACAGTTATTGCTATCCGGGAATTTCCATAGATGTTTTAAACAGTCCGGAGCAGATATTTACGGAAGTAGAAGAACAGGATGCAAATCTTTCAAGAGGTGATATTTATGCAGTGGCATTCTTCCCGCTGGGGGATTTGACTTATCATGATGATTTGTATTTTAAAATGAAATATATTGATTTTGCATATAAGGTCCGCTATGCAATATTTGCGGTACTTGCAGGAAGTACGATTGGAGCAGGTATTTTACTGGTTACGCTGGTACGGACTGCCGGAAAGAAGGATGAAGAGGGCAGGATACAGAAAAGTTTTATCGATAAGATTCCACTGGAACTCTATGGACTGATGCTTTATATCGTTGAAGCCTGTGTGGCAGGATTTTTTTGGAAATATATGGGGATTTTACGGAACGAACATAGGCTCCCTTGCTGCCATTGTGATACTGGCAGTATTGACAGCAACCCTGCTTTTAGTATTTCTCATGAGCTGCTCAGTAAGGCATAAGACAAAGACGCTGTGGAGCAACACTCTGTTATGCCGGTTTGTAAAATGGCTGAAACAGGCATTGTCTTATATTAAAAAGCATATGCCGTTTATTTATAAAGGTGTAGTGATTGCACTGGGCATTATATTTATAGAATTTATCGGTATTCTGATACTGGAAGGCAGTTACAACTGGGAGGGAATTTTCCTGGTATTTCTGGTAGAAAAGGCAGCACTTTTCCTGATATTCTGCATCATACTGGCAAATCTCAATCAGTTGAAGCAGGGTGGTGAGAAGATTGCAGAGGGTGACTATGATTATCAGATGGACACCAGCCATATGCGTGGAGAATTTAAAAATTATGCAGAGCATCTGAATCAGATTGGAAGCGGAATGCAGACAGCACTGGATGAGCGGATGAAGAGCGAGCATTTTAAAACAGAGCTGATTACCAATGTATCCCATGACATTAAAACACCGCTTACTTCTATTATTAATTATGTGGATTTGCTGACCAAAGAGGATGTGGAAAATCCGAAGGTGCAGGAATACTTAGAAGTGCTGACACGACAGTCTGCCCGGTTAAAGAAATTAATTGAAGATTTAATTGAAGCATCCAAGGCATCTTCCGGTGTGTTAAAGGTCAACTGGGAAAAATGTGTGCCGGAGGTATTGCTGACACAGGCAGCGGGCGAATATGAGGAACGGCTGCAGGCAAAGAATTTAGAGCTTGTGATTCATCATCCCGAAGAAGAACTTTCTGGTCTGGCAGATGGAAGACATCTGTGGAGAGTTTTTGATAATCTGTTGAATAATATTTATAAATATGCACAGCCGGGAACCAGAGTATATCTTGACTTAGAGCAGGATGAGAGGAATGTTTCCATCGTGTTTCGAAATATTTCCAAGAGTCCTTTGCATATGGCGGGAGAGGAACTGCAGGAACGCTTTGTCCGGGGAGACAGCTCCAGAAATACGGAAGGCAGCGGTCTTGGATTATCCATTGCCCAGAGCCTGACGGAGCTTATGCATGGAAGCTTCCGCCTGTTAGTGGATGGAGATTTCTTTAAGGTAACGCTGACCTTTCCACGCATTACAGAAAATGCATAAAAATTACTTTGACGGGTTGACAAGTCACAGTGGGAATTTTAGAATACTACTTAGCTGAGGCGTGAAGGAGACTAACTATTATGAAGAAAGAACCATTTGTGACAAAAGAACAGATTGAAGAAATTGTAAAGACATATCCAACCCCGTTTCACCTTTATGATGAAAAAGGCATCCGTGAAAATGCAAAGGCTGTGAAAGAAGCATTTGCATGGAATCCGGGGTTTCGTGAGTATTTTGCTGTAAAGGCAACCCCTAACCCATTTATGTTAAATATTTTAAGAGAGTATGACTGCGGTTGCGACTGTGCATCCCAGACAGAGCTGATGTTAGCTGATTCCCAGGGATTTGACGGAAAGCATATTATGTTTTCTTCCAATGATACCCCTGCATATGAATATAAATTTGCAGACAAGATTGGCGCAATCATCAACCTGGATGACTTTACCCATATCGATTTCTTAGAGAAGACAATCGGTAAGATTCCAGAGACCATCAGCTGCAGATATAATCCGGGCGGAGTGTTCAAAATGAGCAACGGTATCATGGATAACCCGGGAGATGCAAAATACGGATTTACAACAGAGCAGTTATTTGAAGGCTTTAAGATTTTAAAAGAAAAAAGGTGCAAAGAATTTTGGTATTCATGCATTCTTAGCAAGTAATACCGTAACCAACGAGTATTATCCGATGCTTGCAAAACAGCTTTTTGAAGTAGCTGTTAAATTAAAAAGAAGAAGTAGGCTGCCATATCAGCTTTATCAACCTTTCCGGTGGAGTTGGTGTGAACTATACACCAGACCAGGAACCAAACGACATCCGTGTTATCGGCGAAGGCGTACACAAGGTTTATGATGAAATTTTAGTTCCGGCAGGTATGGGTGATGTAGCTATCTATACTGAGATGGTACCGTTTTATGTTAGCACCTTATGGATGCCTTGTGACGCAGGCAATTCATGAGAAACATACACACAAGGAATACATTGGTGTGGATGCCTGAGCAGTAAACCTGATGCGTCCTGCAATGTATGGTGCATATCATCACATTACCGTGCTGGGCAAGGACAACAGCGTATGCGACCACAAATATGATGTAACCGGTTCTCTTTGTGAGAACAATGATAAATTTGCCGTAGACCGTATGTTGCCGAAGATTGACATGGGCGATTATCTGGTAATTCATGATACCGGAGCACATGGTTATTCCATGGGTTATAACTACAATGGTAAATTAAAATCCGCTGAGTTACTTCTGAAGGAAGATGGTTCCGTACAGCTTATCCGTCGTGCAGAGACACCGAAGGATTATTTTGCAACATTTGACTGCTTTGACATTTTGAAAAATATGAAAGACCCGGAAAAATAAACTTGCAATCTATTAGAAAATATGATAAACTTTCATTTGTTCGGTTCGACTGAACCGAATAAATGCCGGCGTGTCGGAATGGCAGACGAGGCAGACTCAAAATCTGTTGTGGGCAACCACGTGCGGGTTCAAGTCCCGCTGCCGGCATTAATATTTTGGAAAAGAATCGACTACTGGTCGGTTCTTTTTTTACGCGAGTAGCGAGAAAAATCTGGGAGAAAAGAAGGAGCCAAGCTCGCTTTGACGAACTTCTTTTCTGTTCAGATTTGGCGAGCACCGCGATAACTCGAGAAACTCGCTAAGCGTGTTTCCCGTAGTTCCGCGAGTAGAAGGTAAGGAGAATTACATGGAACAGACCAATGAAAGAACATTTTTAGAAACAGAACCGGTAGGAAAGCTGTTATTAAAACTGGCATTGCCTACCGTTGCAGCCCAGTTGATTAATATGATGTATAACATAGTAGACCGTATGTACATCACCATATATTCCGGGGGATGGTGCAATGGCACTGACCGGAGTTGGTGTATGCATGCCGCTTATTATGGTAGTATCTGCGTTTGCAGCACTGATTAGCAATGGTGGTGCTCCACGGGCAACCATATTTATGGGAAAAGGAGAGAAGGACAAGGCGGAAAAAACGCTGGGGAACTGTTTTTGCACCCAGACTATTGTATCGCTGATACTGACTGCATTTCTGCTGGCTGGAAACAGAGGCTTTCTTCTGGCATTTGGAGCCAGTGAAAATACGATTTCTTTTGTTGCTGATTATATGAATATTTATGCTATAGGAACGATTTTTGTGCAGTTGACCCTGGGGATGAATGCATTTATTACGGCGCAGGGATTTGCCAGAACCAGTATGCTGTCGGTACTGATTGGTGCAGTGATTAACATTGTGCTGGATCCGGTATTTATCTTTGGATTTGGAATGGGTGTAAAAGGAGCAGCGCTGGCAACGGTTCTTTCCCAGGCATGTTCCTGTATCTGGGTGCTGGCTTTCTTATGCGGAAAGAAAACGCATCTTCGCCTGAAAGGAAAAATATGGTTTTGCAGGCAAATATTATTTGGTACCGAGTATTGCACTTGGAACAGCAATGTTTATTATGCAGGCAAGCGAGAGCGTGATTTCAGTCTGCTTTAATTCTTCATTATTACGATATGGCGGAGATATGGCAGTAGGAGCCATGACCATATTAACCAGTGTCATGCAGTTTGCACTACTTCCGTTACAGGGATTGGGTCAGGGAGCGCAGCCGATTATCAGCGATAATTATGGAGCCAAAAGAGCAGACAGGGTAAAAGAAGCCTATTTCTTATTATTGAAAATTGATGTTGGATTTTCCTTTGTTTTGTGGGCATTGGTGATGGCATTTCCAAGAGCATTTGCAGCCATGTTTACCTCGGATGCGGCACTGATTGCATATACGGGAAATGCACTCCGGATTTATCTTATGGCAATTATGATATTCGGAATCCAGATGGCGTGTCAGATGGCATTTACATCACTGGGAAAAGCAGTATCTTCCATTATTGTAGCGGTCATGCGTAAATTCGTATTATTACTGCCGCTTATTTATATTATGCCACACATTTTTACCGGCAATCAGGCAATGGCAGTTTATATGGCAGAGCCGGTAGCGGATGTGCTGGCGGTAAGCTTTACGTCTGTACTGTTCTATTTCCAGTTCCGCAAGGTGCTGCGTCAGATAGAAGAATAGTCCCAAAAGAGCCTTTTTGAGGCTCTTTTTCGTTGACAATAAGTTATCATATATGATAACATAGAGACAGTTGTTGAGGTGAGAAATGGAGAAGAATAAGAGCAGGGAGCAGTCGACGCGTTCGGATGTGGTGCGTCAGTTGAAGGCGGTGCGCAAGGAACAGCATATTACCCAGGAAGTGCTTGCAGAGCGGGCAGGCACGAAGAAATCCAATATTTCCAGATTGGAGAGCGGAAGATATAATCCAAGTCTGGATTTTCTGGTGAAGGTAGCAGGCTGTCTGGGGAAGACCGTAGAGATTCAGATTATGGACAAATAGAAGGAGACAGGGTATTATTATGAAGAAGAACAAACCGAAGACCATGGGGAAAAATATTGACCGGGATGTGGAATTATGCAGAACTCCCAATGCCAGAGTCAGCAGTCAGATGATGCGGACACTGGTAAGCCATGAGATTCCATTTACACAGAACTGGGTGAGAGTTCCATTTTATAAGAGAGTTACTTATAATGGGGCGAAGGAAGTCTGCGTTATCAGCACACATTATAACCAGTATCAGCGGGCGAGAAGGGTATTAGACCATATGGAAGTGGTATATCGGGAACGCATGATTTTGCATGCGGTATAAGACAGGAGGAAAAAGAGATGGAGAGCTTAACAAAGCAGTTTCCGGATAAGGAGACCTTTGACAAATTCTTTGTAGAGAATTTCAAGACCATGACTTACGAAGATGTAAAAGAAGGCTTAGAGGAATTAGTCAAGGCAGAAGGATTAAATATATTTCAGGATGATTATGTGAAAAATGTACGGAAAGAGGATTTTAAAGAGCATCTTTCCAAGGGCGCACGATTTGAATTTGAAAATGCCATGACAGAAGCATTTTACGATAAGAATCCGGAAGTATATGAGGCGGCATTTGGACTTTACGAAGAAGTTCCAAAGCAGGCAATGGCAATTACTGAGACTTTTCACCGCACGTATCAGGAGATATATGAAGAGAGTTTAAATTGTATGTTTGATGCAGTGATAGCTCCGTTGTTATAAGAAAAAAATTTTTCGGATATTTGAATGTATAATCCACTTTTTAGAATAGCAGATTCTGACTGTGATTCTAAGAAAGTGGATTTTTTGACTTTAGAAAAATTTAATTTCAAAAAGTGAAAAGATTGTGCTACCATTACAATAAGCAGGTAACAGGTGATTGTGAATGGGATAGATTTTGTCATCAGGACTATCTTTCCGATGTTTGTAAGAATTGCTGCATGGTTCGTCGAAGTACAGATGCCTGATAAAGGCTGTTAGGGACACTGGGAATTTCGTCAGGAAACAGGCAACGCTGGTACAGGGATGTACCAGCGAGGCACAACTGAACATGGATGTGAATTTGTGCCGGTTGCCGGATGAAATTAATATGATAGCGAAGTTCCCAGTGTCCCTTGCAGGCATTATGTGGCATCTGTCTTCGACGGACAGCGCAGCAATTCAGCCAAAGCAACCGGAAAGACGGTTTTACAACTTTCCGTTTGCACAATCACCTGAATAATCAGAATAAAAGGAGGAAGCTATCAAATGGCATTTGTATCCTTTCAGAATGTAAGTAAAGTATATAAAACCGGAGAAGTTACGATAGAAGCATTACATGATGTGAATTTTGAAATAGAAAAGGGAGAATTCTGCGTTATCGTAGGAGCGTCCGGAGCGGGAAAGACAACAATATTAAATATATTGGGAGGAATGGATTATCTGACCACCGGAAAAGTATATCTGGATGGAGAAGAAGTCTCAGCATATAATAAGCGGCAGCTTACCAGTTACCGGAGATATGATGTGGGATTTGTATTCCAGTTTTATAATCTGGTGCAGAATCTTACAGCATTGGAAAATGTTGAACTTGCAGCACAGATTTGCAAGGAACCGTTAGATGCAGCAACAGTTTTAGATGAGGTGGGCTTAAGTGAACGGAAAGCCAATTTCCCGGCACAGCTTTCCGGTGGTGAACAGCAGAGAGTAGCAATTGCAAGAGCACTGGCAAAGAATCCGAAGGTGCTGCTTTGTGATGAACCGACAGGCGCACTGGATTATAATACCGGAAAAGCCGTTTTAAAACTGCTGCAGAATACCTGCAGAAAACAGGGCAAAACCGTCATTGTAATTACACATAATCAGGCACTGACTGCAATGGCAGACCGTGTCATTACCGTAAAGAGCGGAACCATTCAAAAGATAGAGAAAAATGAACATATCGTGGATGTCGATGAGATTGAATGGTAGTTCATGTGGAAAAGAAAGGGTTTGAAATATGAAATCCATGATGAAGAGAAATACATTTCGTGAGATAAAGAAAAGCTTTGGAAGATATTTTGCTATCCTTGCCATTGTTGCACTGGGTGTTGCATTTTTTCCGGCCTTAAGATTACCCAGTCGGTCATGGTGCATTCTGCGGATGTCTATTTAAAGGATTTGCAATTCTATGATTATCGTCTGGTATCCACACTTGGCTTTACAGAAGAAAATGTAGAAGCACTGGCAGAAAAAGAAGATGTCCGGGCGGCGGAGGGTGCCATATCGGCAGAGGTTCTTTATAAGGATGCCGGAGAAAATGAGCGCGTTATCAAGATGCATTCCATCACAGAGAAGGTCAATAAACTGAAGCTGGTTGCCGGAGAAATGCCGCAGTCCGCTGATGAATGTGTGGTAGATTCCGCACTTTTTTCAGAAGATGCCATTGGAAGCAAGCTGGTTCTTTCGGAAAATAATACAACAGATGATTTAGATAAATTTGCATACAAAGAATATACGATTACCGGACTGGTACAGTCACCGTGCTATATCCAGTTTGAACGTGGCAATACATCCATTGGAAATGGCAGAATCAGCGGATTTGCCTATATATTAAAAGATGGATTTGCAGTAGATTATGACACAGAAATCTATATTAAATTTGATGAAGATTATGACATCTATTCCGATGAGTATGATTCCTATATGGACGCAAAGGAAGCAGACTGGGAGGCATATACAAAGGAACAGGCAGATATCCGTTATGAAAAGATTGTAAAAGACGCACAGGACGAACTGGATGAGAAGAAGGAAGAGTTAGAGGAAAAGCGGGCAGAAGCGGAAGCGGAATTAGAATCGGCAAAGCAGCAGCTTACGGATGGAGAAACAGAGATCTCCGATGGAAAAAATCAGATTGCTTCTGCAAAGACCGAGCTTTCTGCTAAAGCATCGGAGCTGCAGTCCGGGAAGGATGCATTGTCTTCTAAGGCGGCAGAATTAGAGAGCGCATCGCAGCAGATTTCCGGGCAGGAAAGTGCACTGGCAGCAAAAAAGGCAGAGTATGAGCAGGGATTGAATGCTTATTTGGCAGCAAAGCAGCAGGTGACGGATCAGAGAAACAGCCTTGAGGCCGCAAAAGCGCAGTTGACGGAAAATACTCCGGGCTATGAAGAGATGCTGGCACAGATTGAAGCCGGTTTAACGGAGGTTGCCGGTGCAGAAGCAGAATTAAATGCAAAGAATGCGGAATTAGAAGCAGCCGCAGGTCAGCTTTCTTCTGCGGAAAGCCAGCTGGCAGCCGCAAAGCAGCAGATAGAAGATGGAAAAAATGCACTGGCAGCTGCTGAGGCAGAGCTTACGGATGGGGAGAAGCAGCTTGCGGCAGCAAAAGAACAGATAGAAGAAAAAGAAGATCAGCTTGAGGCTGCAGAAACAGAGCTGGCAGACGGTTTATTGCAGTATCAGGAGAATCAGAGTGAATTTGATGAGCAGATGCAGGATGCGGATGACCAGATAGCAGATGCACAGAGTAAGATAGATGAAATCGAGAAACCAGAGACTTATGTACTGGCTCGGAATACCAATGTAGGTTATGTGTGCCTGAAAAATGATTCCGGTGTAGTAAAAGGAATTGCCAATGTATTTCCGGTATTCTTCTTTCTGGTGGCAGCGTTAATCTGCATGACGACCATGAATCGTATGGTAGAAGAACAGCGGACACAGATTGGAGTATTAAAGGCACTGGGTTTTAGTGAAGGAAAGATAATGGGAAAATATCTTTTCTATTCCGGCTCTGCAGCCATCAGCGGAACGTTAATCGGCTATGTGCTGGGAATCCATTTCTTCCCGTTAGTCATCATAACCGCCTATGGAATTGTCTATAAAATGGGTGGGATTTATTATGTGTCTGACCTGCCACTGGCACTGGTTTCACTTACCGTTGCAGTACTTTGTTCCGTTGGGACGACCTGGCTGCCCTGCCATAAAGAGTTAAAAGAAGTGGCGGCAGATTTGATGCGGCGAAAGCACCAAAAGCCGGAAAACGTGTATTCTTAGAGCATGTACCATTTATCTGGAAGAGGCTTAAATTCTTACAGAAGGTATCCGTAAGAAATATTGTCCGCTATAAGAAGCGTTTCTTTATGATGGTAATCGGAATCAGCGGCTGTACGGCATTGCTGGTGATGGGCTTTGGTGTAAGGGATTCTGTAGTGGCAGTGGCAGACCAGCAGTATGAAGAAATCCAGCTTTACAACAGCGGAGTTACATTAAAAGCTGGAAAGATGCCGGGAGAGGCCGACCTTAGATCTTTAGATTCTGTATTGGAAAAGGAAAATGCAGCATGCATGTATGCCATGGAAAAGACCATTGACCTGGTGACAGATAAAGGAACTAAGTCGATTCATATGGTGGCAGTGGAAAATCCGGATGAAGTAGGAGACTTTATTTCACTGCATACAAAGAAACAGGAGCCGATTGCTTATCCAAAAGAAGGAGAAGCAGTACTTTCGAAGAAAGTGGCAGAAACCTATGCAGTCAAAAAAGGCGATACGATTCTGCTGCGTGACAGTGACAACAATGAGATGCACTTAAAAGTCACCGGAATCTGTGAGAATCATATTTATAATTATGTATACATTGCACCGGAATCCTATGAAAAACAGATTGGGGATGTGGTATTTAAAAATGTGTATGTGAGACTGCCGGATGCGTCAGATATTCATGAAGTGAGTGCGGCACTGATGAAAGCAGATGGTGTGACGGCAGTAACCGTTAATTCCGATATGTTAAGCCGGATTTCACAGATGATGTCCTGTATGAATTATATTGTCATTATCATTATTATCTGTGCCGGAGCACTGGCATTTATCGTATTATATAATCTTAATAATATCAATATTACGGAACGGGTGAGAGAGATAGCTACCATTAAAGTATTAGGATTCTATCCAAAGGAAACGGCATCTTATGTGTTTTTCGGGAGAATATGGTCTTAACTGCCATCGGCTGCGGACTGGGACTGATTTTAGGAAAATGGTTCCATCGTTTTGTAATGGGTGAGATACAGATTGATATGGTATCCTTTAATGTACAGATTAATGCAGTAAGTTATCTCTTTAGTGTTTTGCTGACGATGGGCTTTGCATGGATTGTAAACTGTATGATGACAGGCAAATTAGAACGTATCAACATGGCAGAATCCTTAAAATCAATAGACTAAAGCAGGCTGTTTTCTGGCGATTTCTTTCTGGCAAACCGAAGGAGCGCAAGAAAGGATAAAAAAGTAGTCAGCAGTTCGCCTGCAAGCATGCCATAGAGGTAGCAGCGGATGCCATATGTTGGAATCAGTGCATAGATAAAGAAAATGCGTAAAGTGCAGCCGCTCATATTAATGTAGAACGCACGCCCCGGTTTCCCTAGACCGTGAAGAACGGAAGTAAGGGTGGTGGACAGATAGAGGAAAGGGCAGATCCAGCTTAATATGAGTATGAAACTGCCGGCTAAAGTGTTCTGGAAAACGAATTGTCCAATCCATTTCCCGGTCAGAAGAAAACCGAAGGTACAGGAAAAACCAAGAAGCAGACAATAAAACACTGTTTTTCTTATAGTACGGCGGATTAAGTGAAAATCCTTTCTTGCATAGGCTTCTGAAATAGCAGGCATCAGCAGCACCGAGACAGAATTTACAAGGACATTGGGAAAAAGAATCATTGGCATTGCCATTCCGGTAAAAATACCGAAGACGCTCAAGGCATCCTGATTGCTGTAGCCATATTTTTTTAAGCAGATGGGAATCAGAATGGCTTCGATACTGGAAAATAAGTGGTATGCTACATGATTGGTGGTAAGGGGCAGCGCAAAGAGGGAAAGCTCCTTAAAAATTCTTTTTATATGCCTGCTGCACTTTTTGGAAATGAAGGCAGCTTACGGAAAAGAGTGAAGAAGCCAGTTCACCGCAGACAACACCCCAGACAGCAATGGATGGGGTGATGGGATAACTTTTTTTCCAGGCAGATAAGATAAAGTGTATAGACACTTAAGACCCGGACAACCTGCTCCATAAGCTGGCTTACGGATGGCACCAGAGTTTTCTTCTTCCCATAATAATAACCATTGATACAGGCATGGACACTGGCAGGAATCAGGCAGTAGGAAAGAATAACAAGGAGTGGAGCACAACGGGTTTCATCTAAAATATGAATGGCAATAAAATCAGAATAAGAAATCAGAATAACAGTAAGTGAGAGTGCAATTCCCACAGAAAGAACCAGACCGGCATAGAGGTAACTCATGCCGGTATTTTTATGGTCGGCTGCAGCAACAAAGCGGGAGACAGCGGTCTGGATGCCTGAGGAACTGAAGGCAATACAGAGGGCAAAAACCGGAAAAATAAGCTGATAAATTCCAAGACCTTCTGCACCAATTATGCGGGAGAGGAATATTCTATAGAAGAAACCGATTACTCTGCTGGAAAGTCCGGTCACAGTAAGCAGGAGAGTACCGGCAATCAGTGGATTTGAAATGGATTTCAACGGTTTCAATTGGAGCCTCCATGAAAAAGCAGATTTGTCAAAAGTATATGATAAATCAGAGGCAGAAAGAACTATTCTCAGAGGGAAAGAAGCATGAAGAAAATGATTTATCTTGATAATGCAGCAACAACACCGACAGCACCGGAAGTAATCGAAGCAATGCTGCCCTTTTATGAGCGTCGTTATGGAAACCCATCTGCCCTGTATGATCTGGGGCAAAAAGTCATGATGCCATAGAAGAAAGCCGGAAGATCATTGCGCAGAGCATCGGGGCGCAGCCGGAGGAAATATATTTCACAGCCGGAGGAAGTGAATCTGATAACTGGGCATTGAAATGTACCGCAGAAAGTATGGTTATGCGTGGCCGGCATATCATTACCACGAAAATAGAGCATCATGCCATTTTAAGAACCTGCGGATATCTGGAACAGAATGGTTATGAGATTACTTACCTTCCGGTAAATGACAAGGGAACGGTTTCCTTGGAGCAGGTGCGGCGGGCAATCCGGCCGGATACCATATTGATTTCTGTTATGATGGCGAATAATGAGATTGGTACCATAGAACCTATAGCAAGAATCGGTATGCTTGCCAGGAGATATGGAATCTGTTTTCATACGGATGCCGTACAGGCATATGGACATATTCCCATTGAGGTCAACAGAATGAATATTGATATGATGAGTGCCAGCGCACATAAATTCAACGGACCTAAGGGAACCGGATTTTTATATGTGCGAAAGAAAAAGAGGATACCTCCTTTTATCCATGGAGGAGGCCAGGAAAGCGGTGTCCGGGCGGGAACTGAGAATGTGCCGGGAATTGTAGGCATGGGAAAAGCGGCAGCCATGGCAATGGAAAGCTTAAAAGAGCGGATGGAAATCGAGACAAGGAGCGGGATTACTTGATTTATTCAGAATTAAAGCAGGTGCCGAAGGTAAGGCTGAATGGGGAATGGAACAACCGCCTTCCGAATAATGTGGACTTTTGTTTTGATGAGTTAGAAGGTGGGAATCTTTTGGTTATGCTGGATATGGATGGAATCTGTGCATCGGCAGGTTCAGCGTGTTCTTCCGGAGAACATGAGCCATCCCATGTGTTAACAGCCATCGGTGTACCGCCGGAAATTGCAAGGGAGCATTGCGGCTTACTTTAAATGAAAAAATTACGGCAGAGCAGATTGATTATGTGACTGCCTGCATCAAAAAAGAATGTCACAATCCTAAGGGGACAGAAGGAAACCGTAAAATTCACTTGACGGATGCTGACAGTGTGGGTAAACTGTGAGTGCAGCTAAAAATTTGCCTGTAGGATAGGATTAAATATATGAAGGAAAAAGTAGTAGTTGGAATGTCCGGCGGAGTGGATTCTTCCGTTGCGGCATATCTTTTAAAGGAACAGGGCTATGATGTGATTGGTGTAACCATGCAAATCTGGCAGGATGAGGAAGAGACACAGCAGCAGGAAAATGGTGGCTGCTGTGGTCTAAGTGCCGTGGATGATGCCAGAAGAGTGGCTGACCGGTTGGAAATACCATATTATGTGATGAACTTTAAGCAGGAATTTAAACAGTATGTAATGGATTATTTTGTGGCAGAATATTTGGCAGGAAGAACGCCGAATCCATGTATTGCCTGTAACCGTTATGTGAAATGGGAGTCACTTCTTGCCAGAAGCTTAAACATCGGAGCAGATTATATTGCAACCGGACATTATGCAAGAATTGCAAAATGTGACAACGGACGTTTCGCAGTGGCAAAATCTGTAACAGCAGCCAAGGATCAGACCTATGCATTATATAACCTGACACAGGAGCAGTTATCCCATACATTGATGCCGGTAGGTGCTTATCATAAAGATGAAATCCGCAAAATCGCAGAAGAGGTGGGACTTCCGGTGGCTCATAAGAGAGACAGCCAGGAAATCTGCTTTATCCCGGATAATGACTATGCAGGTTTTATTGACCGTGAGGTTGGAGATGCAGTTCGGGAGAGGGAAACTTTGTGACAAAAGATGGTGAAATTATCGGACGGCACAAAGGAATTACCCACTATACCGTAGGACAGCGCCGTGGCTTGAATATACCATATGGCAAACGGATTTTTGTAACAGAGATCAGACCGGAAACCAATGAAGTAGTGGTAGGTTCGCCAGAGGATGTATTTACGGATACACTGGTTGCAGACCATGTCAATTATATGGGACTAACCGATTTTGATGGCAGACGTCTCTTAGGTAAAATCCGTTATGGACATGCAGGAGCCATGTGTACCGTGGAAAATATCGGAGAGGGCAGGATCCGCTGTCATTTTGAAGAACCGGTCCGTGCTGTGACACCGGGTCAGGCGGTGGTATTTTATGATGGGGAATTTGTTGCAGGCGGTGGAATTATTATAGGAAAATAGTGAATTGTGCACAAAAATGAAATGGTAAAATTATATATTATATACGAAGTTTACATTCCGGACTTGACGTTTCTGATAAAATATAGTACATTTGTAATGTAATAAGCAGGGACGCAAACCGGATTGTTACTAGAGATAGGCAAGACTGGATTGCACTTTAAGATAATTGTTAGGTCGGATTATTTAGAGTGTAATGCAGCTTTTTTTTATATCATAAACAGGTGAAACGTAATGCAGATTATCAAAGTAATTAACAATAATGTAATCAGTTCCGAGGACGATAAAGGTAAAGAAATCATCGTTATGGGAAAGGGCATAGGCTTCGGAAAGAAAGCCGGAGAAGAAATAGATGAGACAAAGATAGAAAAAGTATTCTCCCTTCCGGACGAAAGTACCAGCCAGTTCATGCAGGTGGTAAAGGACATGCCGTATGAATATATCCGGACAGCCGAGCTGGTTATCGCATATGCCAGAGAAACATTAGGTTATCATTTAAGTAAAAATATTTATGTGACATTAACAGACCACTTGGGATACGCCATAGAGAGAAAGCAGCAGGGCATCGTTGTTGCGAATGAGCTTTCCTGGGAGATGAAGAAATTCTACAATGCAGAATTTCAGGTGGGATTGAAAGCCTTAGATATTGTAAAACAGGAACTAGACGTGGAGCTGCCGGAGGATGAAGCTGGATTTATTGCGATGCATCTGGTAAATGCACAGATGGGCGGTCAGATGAATCAGTCCAGGAATATGCCGGCAATGATAAAGGATATACTCAATATAGTCAGATATACCTTTCAGGTGGAATTGGATGAAAAGAGCCTGTCCTATGAGCGTTTTGTAACGCATTTAAGATTCTTTGTACAGCGGGTAATCAGTCGGGAAGACAGTGAACGTAATGATGAAGAATTTGACCAGTTGATTGCGGATCGTTTCCCACATTCCTACGAATGTGCACAGAAGATAAAGAGTTACATGAAGAAGAAGCTTGATTATGAAGTCTCGGATGTAGAGATTTCCTATCTGGCAGTACACATTCATCGTGTGATTCACAGTATGAATAAGTAAATACCCTTTCGGCAAGGGATTGTTACGTTAAGACGGCAAAACCCAGACGAATAAGACTCATAGGAAGAGTTTTATTTGTTTGGGCTTTTTAATTTACAGGAAATTGCTTTCCTGTAAATTAAAAAAACGCTCCGCGAGGATGCACACTGCGGCGTATAAGGTAGATGTCGCAAGCGACCGCCGCAGGCGCGAGAATGTGCCAAGGCACATTCGTTGTTTTTAACAAAATGAATAAAACACAAGAGTGTTTTAGATAAAAATGAACAGGCTATAAAAAAATAAAAATGGAGGGATTGTTATGGCAAGTAAGTATGATGGACTGGCAAGAATTATTATCCAGAACGTAGGCGGCAGGGAGAATATCATAAGTTTTGCGCACTGTGTTACCAGACTTCGTTTTAAATTAAAAGACGAGTCCAAGGCTAACACAGAAGTATTAAAAGCAACGGAAGGAATTGTGACAGTAATGAAATCTGGCGGACAGTATCAGATAGTAATCGGAAATCATGTACCGGATGTCTATGATGTGGTTTGTGAACATGCACATCTGGTCGGAAACGGAGCTGTTTCCGAGGATGCAGAAGACGGCGGAGAGAAGATGGGGCTTGGTGCAAGACTCATTGATTTGATTTCCGGTGTATTCCAGCCATTCCTTGGTGTGCTTTGTGCAGCAGGTATTATCAAAGGTCTTTTGGCACTGTGGTCTTTTATCGCAAGTCAGTCAGGAATTGATGTTACCACAAGCGGAGCATATCAGCTCTGGTATTCCATTGGAGACGGATTCTTCTATTTTCTGCCGATTATCTTAGGATATACTGCAGCAAAGAAATTTAAGATGAATGAATTTATCGGAATGGCACTTGGTATATCACTTACCTATCCGGCACTGGTTAATCTGACTTCAGGAGAACTGATAGGTTCCCTGTTTGCAGGAACTTCCTTTGAAATGAATTATTATACAACCTTTTTGGAATTCCTGTTATTATGCCATCCAGTGGTTATACTTCTTCGGTAGTACCAATTGTTATTGCAGTGGCTTGTGCTGCCTGGCTGGAAAAGAGATTAAAGAAAGTAATTCCGGACGTTATTAAAACATTTATCGTTCCGGTTGTAACTTTGGCAGTAATGGTTCCACTTACCTATCTGGTAATCGGACCGGTATCTACTTTCCTTTGCAACATTATCGGTATTATTTTCGAGCAATCTATAACCTTCCGGTTGTAGGAGGTCTTGTAGCAGGTATCTTAGTCGGAGCATTCTGGCAGGTACTGGTAATCTTCGGATTACATTGGGGACTTGTTCCACTGGCAATGATTAATTATGGAACTTTAGGATATGACTTCATCCTTTCTCCATATTTCGCAGCATCTTTTGCGCAGTCCATGGTTGTACTGGCTATTGTATTAAAGACGAAAGATAAGCAACTTAGAAATATTGCATTACCGGCGTTTATCTCAGGACTCTTTGGTGTAACAGAGCCATGTATTTATGGTATTACACTTCCAAAGAAAAAAAAAACCATTCGTAATTTCCTGTATTGCATCCGCTATTGGTGGTGGAATCATAGGATTTGCCGGAGTTAAAACTTATATGATGGGTGGTCTTGGATTCTTCGGACTTCCGGCATTCATCGATGGTGAGTCAAAGAGCGTTTACAGTTTGATCTGGGTATTAATCGGTATGGCAGTAGCTATGGTAGTTGCGTTCGTAGCAACTTACATTACCTATCATGATGATGCTCCACAGAATGATGAAGCAAAAATAGAAAAGAAAGGCACAAAAACCGCAGCAAACCAGGTAATTGCATCTCCTCTTACCGGAGAAGTAAAAGCCTTGGAAGAAGTAGAAGATGAAGCATTTTCAAGCGGAGCATTAGGTCAGGGTGTTGCTATTCTCCCGTCCGAAGGCAAATTATATGCACCATGTGATGGCGAAGTAGTAACCTTCTTCCCAACCGGTCATGCCAGTGGAATAGTATCCGATGGCGGAGCAGAAATCCTGATTCATGTGGGCATGGATACCGTGAAATTAGATGGAGAAGGATTTACACCGAAGGTAGCACAGGGAGCCAAAGTAAAGAAAGGTGACCTTTTATTGGAATTTGATATTGCAAAGATTACAGGAGCAGGATATTCCGTTCTGACTCCGGTTATCATCAGCAACACAGCAGAGTACGCAGATGTAGTTCCGACAGATGCAAAGAAAGTTGCAGCGTTGGACACATTGATTACCGTTTTATAAATTAGTTTTCCATAGTTTTTTATACCTAAGGGTGCGGGCTCTGATAAAGGGCTCGTGCTCTATCCAACAAAATCAGAAGCCTTATTGCAGGGCAGAATGAGAAAAGAAAAATATAAAAACAGAAATTATAAATTTTCACAAATAAAAATAATAAGAAGCAGGAGGAAAAAGCAATGAAGACATTTCGTAAAGATTTTCTCTGGGGCGGTGCAACCGCAGCCAATCAGTTTGAGGGAGCATGGGATGTAGACGGAAAAGGAGCATCTGTTTCTGATATGTGTACGAATGGTTCCCATACCGAGCCGAAAAAGGTAACAAGAACCATTCATCCGGAATATCTCTATCCGAGCCACGAAGCAATTGATTTCTATCATCATTACAAAGAGGATATTGCATTATTTGCAGAAATGGGATTTAAAGTATTCCGTTTATCCATTGCATGGACAAGAATTTTTCCGACCGGAATGGAGAATGAGCCAAACGAAGCAGGACTGGCATTCTACGATAAAGTATTTGATGAGTGTTTAAAATATGGCATTGAGCCGCTGGTAACCATTTCCCATTATGAAATGCCATATGCACTGATTGAAAAATACAATGGCTGGGAAGCCAGAGAATGTATTGATCATTTTTAAATTACTGCAAGGCAATTTTCGAAAGATATCAGGGCAAAGTAAAATACTGGCTGACCTTCAATGAGATCAACGGCGGCACCACCCAGCTTGGCAACCTGCTTTCCCTTGGAACTGTAAAAGGCTATGAGGGAAAAATTACAGAGATTCCGGATGACCCGAAGGTTCGTTTCCAGGCATTGCATCATCAGTTTGTGGCCAGCGCAAAGGCAGTAAAATTAGCACATGAAAAATATCCGGAATATCTTATCGGTGATATGAATGTCTTTATGACCAAGTATCCATTTACCTGCAATCCGGAGGATGTATTAGCAACACAGAAGGAAATGCGGATTATGAACTGGTTCTGTTCCGATGTGCAGGTAAGAGGAGAATATCCGGCGTATATGGAGCGGTATTTTGAAGAAAATAATATTCATGTTAAAATGGAACCGGGCGATGAAGAAATTCTGCGGGAAGGCTGTGTGGATTTCTATACTCTCAGCTATTATATGAGCAGTTGTGTATCAAAAGATCCAAATGGCGAGCAGACGGATGGAAACCTGATTGCCGGTCTTAAGAATCCATATCTTAAGGCAAGCGACTGGGGCTGGCAGATTGACCCACAGGGCTTACATTATTCCTTAAATGAAATTTATGACCGTTATCAGATTCCGGTTATGGTAGTAGAAAATGGCCTTGGCGCTTATGATAAATTAGAAGAAGATGGAAGCATTCAGGATGATTACCGTATCGATTATCTGCGGGATCATATCAAAGAGATGAAAGAAGCGGTAAAAGATGGCGTTGACCTGATGGGATATACACCATGGGGCTGCATTGATTTAGTAAGTGCATCCACCGGAGAAATGGCAAAGAGATATGGCTTCATCTATGTAGAAAAAATATGATGATGGAACCGGAACTCTTGCAAGAAGAAAGAAAAAATCCTTCGACTGGTATAAAGAAGTAATTGCTTCAAATGGAGAAAACTTATAAAAGAAAGAAGGTATGGACTATGGAAAAGTTTAATGGAAAAAAGGTATTCAGCGGTATTGCAATTGGAAAGGTAAAACTCCTTTTAAAAGCTGAAAATCAGGTGGTAAGAAAGAGAATAGAAGATCCGGCAGCAGAGATTGCCCGCTATGAAGCAGCAAAGCAGACTGCAATTGAACAGCTCCACAAGCTTTACAAGAAAGCATTAAAAGAAGTGGGTGAAGTAAATGCACAGATTTTTGATGTGCATGCCATGATGTTAGAGGATGGAGATTATAATGATTCCGTTCACAATCTTATTGAGAGCCAGAGCGTAAATGCAGAGTATGCGGTAGGTGTTACCGGAGATAACTTTGCAGAAGTATTTGCAAATATGGATGACGAGTATTTCAAAGCCCGTTCCATTGATATGAAGGATATTTCTGAGCGTGTCATCAATGTATTATGTGGAAATGATATGGGAAGCGACCTTGGAGATGAGCCGGTTATTATCGTAGCAAAGGATTTAGCTCCGAGTGAAACCGTACAGATGGATAAAAAGTAAGCTGCTGGCATTTGTAACACAGCTGGGCTCTACGATTCACATACTGCAATTTTAGCAAGAACTATGGGCATCCCGGCACTGATTGGTGTGGAAATCAAGGAAGAGTGGAACGGAAAACAGGCAATTGTGGATGGCTATACCGGAACTCTTATCATTGAACCGGATGAAGCAGCTTTGGCAGAATATAAGAAAAAAGCAGAAGAGGATGCAAAGCAGAAGGAATTATTGCTGACTTTAAAGGGAAAAGAAAATGTGACAAAGAGTGGTCAGAAAATCAATCTTTATGCCAACATCGGAAATGTCTCTGACTTAGCGGCAGTACTTAAAAATGATGCCGGTGGAATCGGACTTTTCCGTAGTGAATTTCTTTATCTTGAAAAAGATACTTTCCCAACAGAAGAAGAACAGTTTACAGCTTATAAGCAGGTCGCAGAGACCATGGCAGGAAAGAAGGTTATTATCCGAACCCTGGATATCGGAGCCGATAAGCAGGTGGACTACTTTAACCTCGACAAAGAAGACAATCCGGCAATGGGATATCGTGCCATCCGGATCTGCCTGACCCAGCCGGAAATTTTAAGACCCAGCTTCGTGCTTTATTCCGCGCAAGCAATTACGGAAATATTGCAATTATGTATCCGATGATTATTTCGGTAGATGAAGTGCGTAAGATTAAAGCAATTTCAGAAGAAGTGAAAGAAGAACTTACAAAGGAAGGGATTCCTTTTGGGAATGTGGAGCAGGGTATCATGATTGAAACTCCTGCAGCAGCAGTAATGAGTGATGAACTGGCAAAAGAGGTTGATTTCTTCAGTATCGGAACCAATGACCTGACCCAGTATACACTGGCAATTGACCGTCAGAATGCAAAGCTTGACAGCTTCTATAATCCGCATCATGAAGCAGTGCTCCGGCTGATTCAGATGACCGTGGAAAATGCACACAAGGCAGGCATCTGGGCAGGAATATGTGGAGAACTTGGGGCAGATACAACTCTGACCCAGCGTTTCTTAGAGATGGGGGTAGATGAATTATCTGTTTCTCCTGGCTGTGTTCTTCCGGTTCGAAAAGCGATTCGGGATGCAGAATAATGAGCCGTAAACTGATTTTTTGGATGTAGACGGAACCCTGGTGGATTTCACCATGCACATGCCGGAATCTGCCAGGGAAGCATTAAGCATTGCCAGAAAGCGGGGACATCTGATTTCGTTATGTACCGGAAGAACTGTAACGAATGTGTATCCATGGCTTTTAGAGTTTGGATTTGATGCCATTGTGGCTTCGGCAGGTGCTTATGTGTCTGCAAATGATAAGGTGATTTACCATAGCGTTCTGGCAAATGATAAGGTGCAGGATATGGTAGAGGTGCTGAAGGAGCACGGTGCATGCTTTATGCTGCAGGGAATCAACGGACGTTATGTGGATGAAGAGAATGCAAAGAAAATGAGAGAACGCTGTATGCGGCTTGGACTTGATATTGACGGTGCTCTAAACGGATTGACGCTTGTTGAACATCCGGAACAGATGCCGGCTCTTGAAAGTGGAATGTATTTTGATGCCGATATTCCGGTGGATGTGATGCAGAAGGAAGTCGGAAATTATATCAAGATAACCGGAGCAAGCTTTGGCAAGGATCGTCAGATGTCCGGTGAAATGACGAAGATGGGAGTCAACAAGGCAACCGGAATGCAGCGGCTTATGGATGAGTTAAAGATAGGCAGGAAGATACCATTGCTTTTGGTGATGGACCAAATGATGTGGAAATGCTGCAATTTGCAGGAACAGGAGTGGCAATGGGAAATGCGATTCCGGCAGTAAAACAGTATGCGGATATGGTTACAGATAAGATTGATGAAGACAGACTGTATCATGCATTCGAACGGCTGCATCTGTTGGGATAAAAGTTTGAAATGAAAATAGTTTTCTTATGATACAAAGTAACGGCGCGGTTCATCAACTGCAGAGACAACATAAGTACAGTAAAGGGCACTAAGAATTTCGATGAATATAGAATAAGTTCCGGCAACCGGTGCAAATTCACATCCATGTTCATATGCACCTCGCTGACACATCCCTGTGCCAGCGTTGCCTGATATTATTTGAAATTCCAAATGCCCCTAACTGTACTTATTATGTCTCTGCAGTTGATGAACCGCGCCGTTACTTTTTTCTCTTATACAAATAAACTATCCGCTATGCAGATGTGTCCACAGGCGCTTTAGTTCATAGTAAAAAATCTTCAATTTAATATTATTAATATTAAGTACAGGTTCGCAAACCGTACTAAAAATAAAGGAGGTAATGCTGGAAACCTATTTACGGCTTGAAAAGTCTAATCACACAGTTATGTGGAGGAGAATGACGTAAGTGGAAAAGGTGAGGATATCAATAAAAATCTCCTATGTATAAATAACTGATTTGATGTGAGAAAAAATGAATACAAAAATAGATAAAAATCAAAAAAGAAAAATAAAGAAATTTAGAGAATTATATAAGGGGGTTGAAATTGCAATTATTAATTGTGTGAAAGCGGTATTGGATTTTCAATAGAGAAGGACAAAAATATAAGTGGAGAAGACAACGAAAACATGATATAATTATTTTGAAATTTTGTGTGACTTTTTAGTACTTGATACAAAATATTAATAATATTGGTTAGAAGAGTTGGAAACGATATGCGAACAATGTTATTGAGTTTTAAACCTGAATGGTTTGACAAAATAAAAGAAGGAAACAAAATATTTGAATATAGAAGAACATTTCCAGATGAAGAGATAATGGCATATATGTATGTTAGTAGCCCTATGATGCAAATTGTTGGAAGGATTCATTTGGGGCGCAGGATTGATATTAATATATGGAAAGAGCAATATAAGGATGATAGAGAAGTGTGCGATAGAGTAAATGATTTTTTGATAAGACACACATATGCTATGCCAATTCTTTCGTTTCAAATGACAAAGTCAATAGATTTAAATACACTTAGAAGTTTTAAGGTGGATTTTGTATGTCCTCAGATGTATTATTATTTAGAAAAGTATCCAAATTTATTAAAATTTATCAAAGAGAATGCAGTAGATGTGGGAGAATTACAGGTTAATTCATTTGATAATATTACAAAAAAAAAGAAATATGTAGAAAGCAGTATTAGGAGGTACTTTATGGGAGATTTTAGTAATGCAGAGAGAAAAATTTTAGCCTTTATGAAAGAAGGAACACAGTTCATATTTCAAGATAAGAATTATTCAGTAGTCCTTGCAGGAAAGCCAACTTGTCATAAGGGAGAACCTAAAACAGATATTTACATTTTAGCAAAGTCGGTAAATGATGAAACTGAAATAAAGATATCATATAAAAAGAAAATGCAGATTTTATCGAAAATAAAATGAGTGCAGAAAGAGCAGAACAACTTTTGGGAGATAATTGGTCTGAAATAATAAAAAAATCAACAATTGCTATACATGATAAATTTGAAGAAAGAATGCTCATATATAAAAATAAGTTTCGAAGGACTGAAAAAGGAGCAATTACTTTAGGGTGGAAATTTGAGTTGCTTAATAAGAAGAGTGGAGATTTATCTGGAAAAATGTTACTTACAGAAGAACAGGTTATTGATGTTTATGCAGGAAACAATCTGTCAGATGATAAGCGCAATGCTGTGGTTTGTGGTCAGGTAATAGAAGGTAGCGGAATTGCAAACTATATACTGATGGACGAAAGTGTACAGTCAGCACAGGATGTAATTGACAAGATGGTTCCTATTAGAGACTATGTTAATATGCATCCAGATATTTATTTTGCATGTAAAGCACTTAATTATCGTTCATTTGCAGAAAAATGGGATGGAGATAGACCGTTGTCGGTTCAGGTATTTTGGAATGCAGAAGAAAATAAGTTAGTACCTAAATTGGTATATAATTCTCCGTTAAAGATAAAAGGAAATGAAATGCCATAAGATTGTTGAAGTATATGAAACTGCTTCATATAAAAAATACAGATGATATAGATGATGAAAATGTAGGAACAGATAAAATAATTTAGAGGTGATTAGTATGGCTATTATAATAGAAAAACGTGGAGAGGCAAGTTTAAACCATCACCGAACTATGAAGTGGGAGAGGTGAAAAAATTACTTGATTCTAAAATTGAAGAAGAAAGGCAGGCATTTGCAAATTGTAGTCAGAAAATAGACTTTGATAAACTTAATTATGATTCAAGTAAGTGGAATTTATTATCTTTGTTTTCTGGTTGTGGTGCCTTGATTTGGGCTTTGAATTGGCTGGATTAAAAGCTGTTATGGGAGAGTCTGTTATGGAAGCAGCTTTCAACGATAAAAAGGTGTTTGATGACAATAAAAAAAAATAATGTATTTAACACCATTTATGTGAATGATATTTTAGATGAGGAAAGAGAAACCTACATACAGAATGCGGGAAGATATATTTATATGGATAAGAGTGATATAAGAAAGATTAAAGATTTTCCTAGAGCAGATATTGTATTAGGCGGTTTTCCGTGCCCGGGATTCTCAGAAGCTGGTCCGAGATTAGTGGATGATAAGAGAAACTTCTTGTATCTTCATTTTATTCGTTGCTTGATGCAGAGTAAACCAAAGATTTTTGTGGCAGAAAATGTTAAGGGATGATGACACTTGGTAAAGGAGAAGTATTTAAACAGATTGTACAGGATTTTGCAGCAGCAGGATATAAAATATATTACAAACTTCTTAATTCAGTGGAATATGGTGTTCCGCAAATAAGAAAACGTGTGATTTTAGTTGGAGTCAGAAATGATATTGATTTTGAGTATATTTACCCAGAACCGACACATGGTTATGGTATTAAAGGATTAAAAGAAGTGGTGACACTTCGTGATGCAATTGGTGATTTGGAAGATAATCCGGGTGATTATTTTATAGGTTCTTATTCTACGATATTTATGTCTCGTAATCGTAAAAAATTATGGTCACAACCAAGTTTTACAATTCAAGCATCGGGAAGGCAGGCACCAATTCATCCGGCGGGGAAACCAATGATTCATGTGGGTAAAGATAGGTATATTTTTAGTGATGGAGAAGAGAATAATAGAAGATTATCGGTGAAAGAAATTGCTAGAATACAGACGTTTCCTGATTGGTATGAATTCAGCCGGGGTACAAGTAAAAAAAATGATAATGCTAAATTGGACTTGGTGTATAAACAGATTGGAAATGCTGTACCGGTAAGATTAGCATTATCTGTGGCTGATCCCATTGCGGAGTTTGCTAAGAGAAAATTAGCAGAGAAAGAAAAGAATGAATATATTACTGCTCAGAGGGATGAAAAAGAGGAAAGAATGATGGCGTAGTAAAATAAATAATCTTGTTGGCTATAGTGAAGCATAGATTAAAGAAGATTTTTAAGAAAATATTTTTGACAGGAACAAATTAGAAATATTTAATTATGTATTATTAAAGAAAAATTGGATAGGAGTTGGAAAATAATAGAAAGTTAATTTAATTGAAGTGAAAGGGAGAAAAGATATGCAAAATAATGACACTATTTTAAAACAACAATCAGGCGAAATTAAAGATATTTTTTTAAAACCTATTTCTGAAAATGCTGGTTTACAGAAAAGGTTGTATCAGGAAGGAAATCGTTATAGGGCTGATGGAGAGTACCAAAGAGATTATACGAGAATACTGTATGCATCATCATTTAGACGTCTTCAAGGAAAGATGCAATTGTTTGCAGTACAATCGGATCAATTTATACGAAATAGATTAACACATAGTTTAGAAGTAGCGCAGATTGCAAGGTCAATTGCAAAAGAAATAGGATATAGTCAGGATGAAATATATGTTGTTGAAGCTGCGGCATTAGCACATGATATAGGAAATCCACCTTTTGGTCATGCTGGAGAACGATATCTAAATAAATTAGCAAAATCTGCAGGTGGATTTGAAGGAAATGCTCAGACATTTAGAATTTTAACAACGGTAGAACAGAAAAGAGCAAATTTTCAAGGCTTAAATCTAACGTATAGAACGTTACTGGGTGTATTGAAGTATTTTAATAAATATAATTCGAAGCTGTCAGAAGAATCACTATCAAAGCAAAAATTTATATATGATAAGGACTATGAATTGGTTCAGAATATTATTAGTGAAACGGATGTTGAATTAAGAACGATTGATGTTCAAATTGTTGACTTGGCAGATGAAATAGCATATGCTGCACATGATTTAGAGGATGGATTGAGGCTAGGAAGTTTTACGTTAGACGATATTTTTCATGATTTTTATAAAAATAATAAAGATGAAAAAAGTATAGAGTGCTTAGAAAAAATTATCGAGGAAAGTAAGGAAAGAGCAGGTTATAAAACAAATGACATATCATCTGCAGAGTTTTCAAAATTGTATAGAAAAGAAGTTACTTCTCGTATTATAAACACACTAATAAATGATATAGGAATAGTAACATTGACAGATGATGAAAAACGAAAAAAGGGGACAAAAGACAAAAGGAAATAGGTTTTGTTAATTATGGTATATTAGCCTCTGGACTAAAAAGGACAACATATGAATGTATAACAAATACAGATGAAGTTTATGCATATGAGCAACATGGCGAGAAGATGTTAAGTACTTTATATGATTTTTATTTGAATAATTCAAGATATTTACCGCTAGAATATCGGGCTGATAATATAACAAATCAATATAAAAAAATATATGAAAGCGAAAGTAGGGATGAAGGATTGAAAAATGTATTGCAAGAAAGGCTAGTGCTGGATTATATATCAGGTATGATGGATGAATATGTTAAAACAACATATAGAAGGTTGAAAAATAGTGATTTAGAAGAAAAAATGAGGTAAATAGAATGAATAAATTATTTGGTTTTTTTCGAGTTGAAAGATTCGTTGTTACCAACAATACCATGGAAAATCTATAATAAAGATACAAAATTTGATGCAGACATATTATGGACTGTCCGAACGGCAGTTCATCATGGAGAAGACTTAAATTTGCCTAGATGTGTTGGAGCAGTAGCGGAGAAAGCTAAAATATTTGCAAAAGAAACTTCAGAGAAATATGGGGAAAATGGTATGGTAATTTATTATCCATATTTTATAGCTGAAAAAAGTGGTACATTGAATGTATATAGTAATAAAATTGTGATTGAAGCTGTAAAAGATGATTTGTGGAATTTGGTTTCTGATAGCAAATGTGATGTTACATATATTATTACAGGAGAAAACAGAGAATATTATGGAGATAAATTTTTTCTGACTAAAGATGAGCTTGATGAAATAATATCCTATGTTCGTGAAGTAAAGAGAATGTTTAGAGATGATTTATTGCAAGAAAAAAGTGTTCTTCTAGAATGGAGTTTCGCATATAAATGTAATGGAGAAAAGAAAAAGGTGGGAGATAGGTATTTGGTATTTTATGAAGCTAGAACAGTATAATATAATTTGTTTTGGAAATATTTTATTAAAAAATATATAATGTGAGAGAACTGATAGGAGATTTTTTAGTATATCAAATAAGTGGGATTATGAAATGGTTATTAATAATATAAAGTAGATATAATTTTGAAATTGAGAGTTTGAAAAAGTGTGTTGTTACATGATGTAAATTTTAGCCTAAAGAGTGAAAAATGATTTTTCGAACAGTAACCAATAAAGTGAAAGTATGAAAGAACTGTTACAAATGTTGGTTGCTGTTTTTTATATTTATGCGACAATGAGGAAAATAGGTGAGAATAATGCTATGAGAAATGTGTTGTGCATGTTTCTCATAGCATAAATATTGAAAAAAATTATAGAGGAAGAAAAGCCGGTTTTCTCTTTTCGAATACAGTAAAATACTGAAAGCCTGCGGTACCTTTAAAATATCCGGTACTTTTGCAAAATCAAATGCAACATGCTCCGGTTTGTGGGCATCGGCACCGATGGTAATGATTTCACCGCCTAGTTCGTGATAACGTTTTATAATATCTTCTGTTGGATTCGGATGTCCCAGACCATATTTGAAACCACCGGTATTGATTTCAATTCCTTTTCCCATATCAATGAGCTTTTCTAAAATCGCATCAATGACATCGGCATATTTCTGATAAGAATATTCAAGGTTCCGGTTTGGACCGTAGCGTACCACATAATCGATATGTCCATATACATCAAAATTATTAAATACCGCAAGATTTTCCAGGATAGATTCAAAATATTCCTGGTAAGCCTGCTGCTCGGTTTTTCCTTCAAAAAAGCGGGAGTAGTAAGGGTCTTTGCCGTGGATTACATGGGAAGAGCCGATGACAAAATCAAAGTCATATCGGCTTATCAGTTTCTGATGTTTTGCAGCAAGATGAGGCTGCAATCCAAGCTCAATGCCGGTCAGCACTTTTATTTTATCTTTGTATTGCTGTCCCAGCTTCTGGATAGTTGGGAAGTAGACCGGAGTGTCTAAGATAAATTCCGGTTCATCCTCCGGATGTTCTTTTGGATAATCATAATCCATATGGTCGGTAATGCAGATTCCGCCAAGTCCCAGTTCGATAGAGGCTTTAATCATGGATTCCGGTGAGGTCTCATTGTCGGTAGAAAAAGCAGTGTGCATATGTGTGTCCCAAAGCATAGTGTACTCCTTTCTGTGGGGTGTATGGCGGGTAAGGTTGTGCAGGTAGGGGAACTGGATGAGAAAGCTTCTTCCCAAAAGCACCGGAACGTTTGTATGTAAGAAGCCGGCACTTCAACCTGCAGTATTTTTCTTTCTTTTATAATAAGCAGTCTTTCCAATGTTTGACAGTATACTGCATTTTGTCTGCCGGCGTGCGGATACCGTGAACGGCGTCTGTTAGGGACTCGTAGAATTCCTTTTGCAACCCGGCAACGCTGGTACATGGATGTACCAGCGAGGCACAATCTGAATATGGATATGAATTTGTGCCGGTTGCCGCAAATCAAATATCTTTGCAGGAATTCTTAGAGTCCCTTCAGACAAAGTGTGGTATCCGCTGCTGGCAGACAAAAGCAGTATCCGGTCAAAGCAGCCGGGTAGCAATTAATGGATTTTACCGTATCGGTCGTCTTGCTTTCAGACAGATGTTCGGAGCAGAAGGATATGAAGTAGTAGCAATCAACGATTTAACAAGCCCTAAGATGTTAGCACACTTGTTAAAATATGATTCTTCTCAGGGGAAAATATGAGCACGCTGATGAAGTATCTTACACAGATGATTCTATCATCGTGTGGAAAAGAAATCAAAATCTACGCATTCCCAGATGCAAACAACTGCCCATGGGGTGAATTAAAAGTTGACGTTGTATTAGAGTGTTCTGGATTCTACACAAGCAAAGAGAAAGCTCAGGCTCATATCAATGCAGGTGCTCGTAAAGTTGTTGATTTCTGCTCCAGCAGGTAAATGACCTTCCTACAATCGTTTACAACACAAACCATGAGACATTAAAACCAACAGATACAATTATTTCTGCAGCTTCCTGTACAACAAACTGCTTAGCACCTATGGCTGATGCATTAAACAAATATGCACCAATCCAGTCTGGTATCATGGTAACAATCCATGCTTACACAGGTGATCAGATGACTCTTGACGGACCACAGAGAAAAGGTGATTTAAGAAGATCCCGTGCAGCAGCAGTTAACATCGTTCCTAACAGCACAGGTGCTGCAAAAGCTATCGGATTAGTTATCCCAGAATTAAACGGAAAATTAATCGGATCTGCACAGCGTGTACCAACCCCAACAGGTTCTACAACAATTTTAACAGCAGTTGTTAAAAAAGCTGGTGTTACAAAAGAAGATATCAATGCAGCTATGAAAGCAGCAGCTAACGAGTCCTTCGGATACAACGAAGACGAAATCGTATCTTCTGATATCGTTGGAATGAGATTTGGTTCTTTATTCGACGCTACACAGACAATGGTTAACCAGGTATCTGATGATCAGTACGAAGTACAGGTTGTTTCTTGGTATGATAACGAGAACAGCTACACATCTCAGATGGTTCGTACAATCAAATACTTCTCTGAGTTAGCATAATTTACGAGAGAAACCCGCAAAGCGTGTTTCCCGTAGTTTAACGAACAATCACTGCACGGTAGACTACTTTTTTAAGCGACAGGCTGCCAGAGTGCAGATAAGACTCAGCAAAGGGGTCCGGTCTTTTTGGACCGGGCTCTTTTCGAAAATTTTGTTAATCTTGCTATTAGAAATAAAATTTAAAGGAGACTACTTAATATGTCATTAAATAAAAAATCCGTAGATGATATCAATGTTAAAGGACTTCGTGTACTTTGTAGATGTGACTTCAATGTACCTTTGAAAGATGGAAAGATCACAGACGAGAACCGTCTTGTTGCAGCTCTTCCTACTATTAAGAAATTAATCGCTGACGGCGGAAAAGTAATTCTCTGCTCTCATTTAGGAAAAGTAAAAACAGAAGAAGATAAAAAGACAAAAACACTTGCTCCAGTAGCAGTAAGACTTTCTGAGTTATTAGGACAGGAAGTAAAATTCGTTGTTGACCCTGAAGTTGTTGGTGAGAACGTAAGAGCAGCAGTAGAAGCTATGAAAGACGGCGAAGTTATTTTACTTGAGAATACACGTTTCAGACCGGAAGAGACAAAGAACGGAGAGGCATTCTCCAAAGACCTCGCTTCTATCTGTGATGTATTCGTAAACGATGCATTCGGTACAGCCCACAGAGCACACTGCTCTAACGTAGGTGTTGCACAGTTAGTAGACACAGCCGTTGTTGGTTACTTAATGCAGAAAGAGATCGACTTCTTAGGAAATGCAGTTGAAAATCCGGTAAGACCTTTCGTTGCAATCCTTGGTGGTGCAAAAGTTGCTGATAAATTAAATGTTATCTCTAACTTACTTGAGAAATGTGATACTCTTATCATCGGTGGTGGTATGGCTTACACATTCTTAAAAGCGCAGGGATATGAGATCGGTTTATCTTTAGTAGACGACAGCAAGCTTGATTATTGTAAAGAAATGATGGCAAAGGCAGAGAAACTTGGAAAGAAACTTCTTCTTCCGGTAGATGCTGTAACAATCAAAGATTTCCCTAACCCAATCGATGCTCCGGTTGAAGTAGAAGTTTATGACTCTGACAAAATGCCGGCTGACCGTGAGGGATGTGATATCGGACCTAAGACTCAGGCTCTCTTTGCTGATGCAGTTAAGACAGCTAAAACAGTTGTATGGAACGGACCTATGGGTGTATTTGAGAACCCGACACTTGCAGCAGGTACCATCGCTGTAGCAAAAGCTTTAGCAGATACAGACGCTACAACAATCATCGGTGGTGGTGATTCCGCAGCAGCAGTGAACCAGTTAGGATTCGGTGACAAGATGACACATATTTCTACCGGTGGTGGAGCTTCTCTTGAATTCTTAGAGGGTAAAGAATTACCAGGCGTTGCAGCTGCAAACGATAAATAAGTAATCAAAGCACATGCCTGTATGCAGGCAAAAGCTTATATATTTAAGAAAGAAGGACATTTTAAAATGGCAAGAAAAAAAATTATTGCCGGCAACTGGAAAATGAACAAAACTCCTAGCGAGGCAGTTGCACTGGTAAATGAATTAAAACCATTAGTAGCAAACGAAGACGTAGATGTAGTATTCTGCGTACCAGCAATTGATATTATTCCAGCAATGGAAGCAGCAAAAGGTTCTAACATCTGCATCGGTGCAGAGAACATGTACTTTGAAGAGAGCGGAGCATACACAGGAGAAATCTCCCCGGCAATGCTTACAGACGCTGGCGTAAAATACGTTGTATTAGGACATTCTGAGAGAAGAGAATACTTCGCAGAGACAGATGAGACTGTAAATAAGAAAGTATTAAAAGCTTTCGAACATGGAATTACACCTATCATCTGCTGTGGAGAGACTTTAACACAGAGAAAACAGGGTATCTACCTTGACTGGATCCGTATGCAGATTAAGATTGCATTCCAGAACGTAACAGCAGAGCAGGCTGCAACAGCAGTTATTGCTTACGAGCCAATCTGGGCAATCGGAACCGGTGAAACAGCTACTTCTGATCAGGCAGAAGAAGTTTGTGGCGCAATCCGTGCCTGCATCCGTGAAGTATATGATGAAGCAACAGCTGAGTCTATCCGTATCCAGTACGGCGGATCTGTTAATGCAGGAAATGCAGCAGAGCTGTTCGCAAAAGCTGATATCGATGGTGGTCTGGTAGGAGGCGCTTCCTTAAAGGCTGACTTCGGAAAGATTGTAAATTACAATAAATAAGCTTTTCGGAAAATAGAATATTTTCATAAGAAACGTCACGAAATGTATTATGGCATTGGTAAAATTTACCGATGAAATGCATTTGGTGGCGTTTTTTGTTTCTCGAAAAGAACAAACCAGAACCAATTCACCCATTGACATAGTAGGCGAATGGGTATATGATGCGAATGAACCAGAAAAGGAGGAATGCAGAGCATGATTTCAACCAAAGGAAGATATGCACTCAAGGTCATGGTCGAGCTGGCGGAGCATGATGCGGAAGAATATATTCCGTTAAAAGGAATTGCCGAGAAACTGAATATTTCCCAGAAATATTTAGAGAGTATTTCGACCATTCTTTCCAAGGGACATATGATAGAAGGAGTCAGCGGCAAGAAGGGCGGTTATCGTCTGAACCGGAAACCGGAAGAATACAGGGTTGGTGATATCCTGCGGCTGACAGAAGGAACGCTTGCACCGGTATCCTGCTTAAGAGAAGACCAGGAGCCATGTGAAAAATCAGATTCCTGCTGTACACTTCCAATCTGGAAGGGACTGGCAGATTTGATAGATAAATATTTTGATGAAATGACGCTGGCGGATGTTCTGCAGTCGAAGCAGGAAGCGGAGAAGAAAGCAGCGAAGAAGAAACAATAGATGCAGGAGGAAGAAAAATGAGCAAAGAATTACTTTTAGAGGTTAAAAATCTGAACGTCAGTGTAGAAGAAAAACATATTTTACATGACGTAAATCTTGAAATAGGAAGACATGAGACACACGTACTGATGGGACCAAACGGAACCGGTAAATCTACACTGGGTTATACACTGGTTGGTAATCCACGTTATCAGGTAGAGAGCGGAGAAATCTTTTTCCAGGGAAAAAATATTACCGGAGAGCCAGTGAATGAACGCGCAAAGAGCGGCATGTTCTTATCTTTCCAGAACCCACTGGAAGTACCGGGCGTTACCTTAAGTTCCTTTATCCGTAGTGCATTGGAACAGAAGACTGGAAAGAGAGTCCGTTTCTATGATTTTAAGAAAGAACTGGCAGAGAAAATGGAACTTTTACAGATGGATCCATCTTATGCAGAACGTGATTTGAATGTAGGATTTTCCGGCGGCGAAAAAAAGAAAGCTGAAATTTTACAGATGTTGATGTTAAAACCGGAGCTTGCGATTTTGGATGAAACCGATTCCGGGCTGGATGTAGATGCGGTAAGAACCGTATCAAAAGGAATCGAAGAATACCAGAAGAGCAGTAAGGGAAGCCTTTTGATTATTACACACAGCACCAAGATTTTAGAGGCATTACACGTAGATTACACACATCATGGTGGAAGGACATATTGTTAAGACAGCAGATGCTTCCCTGATTGATGAAGTAAACGAGAATGGTTTTGCAAAATACGAGTAAGGAGTGTAAGGAATGGAAGAGAAAAGCTATGTAGAAGATATCGACAGAAGCATATATGATATCCGGGATGATGAGAAGGATGCTTATAAGCTGAAAGAAGGTCTTACTCCTGAAATCGTAGAGCAGATATCAAAAGAGAAAAATGACCCTGTCTGGATGCAGAATTTCCGTTTACAGTCTTTACAGATTTACAATGAAATGGAAGTGCCAGACTGGGGACCATCGATTGAAGGACTGGACATGGACCATATCGTAACCTATGTCCGCCCAAACACAAAGATGAAGGGAAAATGGTCTGAGGTGCCAAAGGACATTAAAGATACCTTTGAACGTCTTGGAATTCCACAGGCAGAGAGAAAGTCACTGGCAGGTGTTGGCGCACAGTATGATTCCGAACTGGTTTATCATAATGTAAGAGAAGAAGTTGCCGCACAGGGAGTTATTTATACGGATTTGGAAAGTGCAATGCATGGTGAATATGCAGATATGATACAGAAGCACTTTATGAAGCTGGTAAAACCAAATGACCACAAATTTGCAGCGCTGCACGGTGCGGTCTGGTCCGGAGGTTCTTTCGTTTATGTGCCAAAGGGTGTGGACGTAGAGATTCCGCTGCAGTCCTATTTCAGACTGAATGCCAAAGGTGCAGGGCAGTTTGAACACACACTGATTATCGTAGATGAGGGAGCATCTCTTCATTTCATCGAAGGATGTTCTGCACCAAAATATAATGTAGCCAATCTGCATGCAGGATGCGTGGAATTGTATGTTGGCAAGAATGCAAAACTTCGTTATTCTACCATCGAGAACTGGTCAAAGAATATGTATAACTTAAATACCAAGCGGGCACTGGTAGAAGAGGGCGGAACCATTGAATGGGTGTCCGGCTCCTTCGGTTCCCATGTATCTTATCTGTATCCGATGAGTGTCTTAAAAGGAAAGGGCGCCCGCATGGAATTTACCGGTGTAACTTTTGCAGGAAAAGGACAGAACCTTGATACCGGAGCTAAAGTGGTACACTGCGCACCGGACACCAGCTCCTATATGAATACTCGTTCCATTTCCAAGGATGGTGGTATCAGTACTTTCCGTAGTTCCGTTGTGGTAACGAAGGAAGCGAAAGGCACGAAGTCAGCAGTATCCTGTCAGTCTCTGATGTTAGATTCTGAGTCCCGTTCCGATACCATTCCGGCAATGGACATCCGTACCAAGGATGCTAATGTGGGACATGAAGCCCAGATTGGAAGCATCAGTGATGAAGCAATTTTTATCTGATGTCAAGAGGCATGAGCGAAGAGGACGCAAGAGCCTGCATCGTCAGCGGATTTGCGGATAATGTTTCCAAGGAACTGCCTTTAGAGTACGCACTGGAAATGAACAATTTGATTCGCCTTGAGATGAAGGGCAGCATAGGATAGCAGAAGGGATGTGGAAAGAGCATGGAACAAAATGTAAGTATGAAAATCAATGAATTGCCATCTCCTACCTGGAACTGGCTGAAGGTAAATGAAACTCCGATAAAATGGAGCAATAAGATAGAACCCTGTGAGATTGCAGCAGAGGGAGATGCAGTAGCTACTGATACAGAGCAGCTTTCGGACATTGAAACCGGTGCCGGAAGAGAAGCAGATGCAATCTTTGCAACAGAAAATACTGCAAAATATCAGATTCTTGCAGATAATGCAGGACAGGATAAAACCGTAAGACTGCACATTTCCGGTAAAAAAGATGCACATACGGCAGGCTGTGTAGAGATAGTTGCAAAAAGAAAACAGTACACTTACTGTTGTGATGGACAGCCGTGTGGCTCCGGATGCCACAAAAAGAGGAAGACAGTACCGCAGAAGCATCTCTGGCAGTCCGTGTCAGGATGAAAGTCGAGAGCGGTGCATCTGTAAGATTAGTTCAGGTTCAGATGCCGCAGGAGCATGAGACTTTATTAAGTGATATAGGCGGTAATTTAATTGGCGAAGGAGCAAAGGTAGAATATATCCAGTTGTTCCTTGGAAAAGGGAATCTCTATTCCGGATGCCGCATGGATTTGAATGGAAAAGAAAGTAATTTTGCCACAGAGACCGGATATCTTGGTCAGGCGCAGCAGATTTTAGACTATAATATGGTAGCCAATCATTTTGGCGAGAAAACCATGAGCTATATCAACTCTGACGGAGCTCTTCGCGGACAGGCACATAAGGTTTTCCGCGGAACCATTGATTTCAAACGTGGTTCCTCCGGCGCAGAAGGACAGGAAGAGGAAAGCGTACTTCTGCTGGGTGATGATGTGGAAAATAAGACCATTCCGCTGATTTTATGTGCACAGGAAGACGTAAAAGGAAATCACGGAGCAACCATTGGAGAATTAGATGAAGATACCATGTTCTATTTTGGAGCAAGAGGTATTGATAAGGAAGCTGCAGAACGTATTGTGACAGGTGCAAAATTGGAGCATATCTGTGATTTGATGAAGGATGAAGCAGCAGAAAAAAATGCGAAGGAAGCGCTGGAAGAGGTGATTTAGAATGTACGATTTTAAGAAGGATTTTCCTCTTTTTAAAGACCGGGATGTCATCTATCTTGACAATGCGGCAACCGCACAGAAGCCGGCATGCGTCATTGAAGCGGAAAAGGAATTTTATGAAAAACATAATGCCAATCCGTTGCGTGGATTCTATCCTTTGAGTCTGGAAGCAACCGATGCTTATGAGGCAGCGAGAAAAACAGTTCAGCATTTTATCCATGCTGCATCTGAGACAGAAATTATACTTACCAGAAATACCACAGAGCCTGAATTTAGTAGCGTACAGTTATGGCTTAAATAATCTTTGTCCAGAGGACGAAATTGTGGTTTCCATTATGGAACATCATAGCAATATGTTGCCGTGGCAGATGGTGGCAAGACAGACCGGCGCAAAGCTTATTTATCTGGAATGTGAAAAGGATGGTAGTTTAAGCGAAGCAAAGCTAGACGAAGCTTTCTCCGATAAAACAAGACTGGTGGCAATCACACAAGTATCCAATGTGCTGGGACGTCCGACTCCGGTAGAGGAAATTGTGCGAAGAGCAAGAAAGAGCAATGCAGTAGTCGTGCTGGATGCAGCCCAGAGTTCCCCGCATATGCCAATTGATGTGCAGAAGCTGGATGTGGATTTTCTGGCATTTTCCGGTCACAAGTTAATGGGACCGATGGGAATCGGTGTCTTATATGGAAAGAAAAAACTTTTAAAGGCAATGCCACCATTCCTTACCGGCGGAGAAATGATAGATTCTGTAACAAGAGACGGTGCAAAATATGCAGAGCTTCCGCATAAGTTTGAAGCAGGAACCGTCAATGCAGCAGGCGCAGTGGGACTGGCTGCCGCCATTGATTATATTAACAAAATCGGTTTTGAAACCATGCAGGAGCGTGAACTTACACTTACGAAAAGAGCCTTGGAAGGACTGAAAGCAATTCCGAAGGTTCATGTGTTGGGTTCGGAACTGGCAGAAGAACATACCGGAATTCTTACATTTACCATTGATGACGTGCATCCGCATGATGTCAGTGCAGTATTGGAATCCGATGGTGTGGCTGTCCGGGCAGGTCATCATTGTGCACAGCCATTGTTAGAGTATCTGGGCGTCCGCTCCGCTACAAGAGCAAGCCTGATGTTCTACAATACAGAAGAAGAAGTCGATGCGCTGGTGAAAAGCGTAGCAGGAGTCAGAAGGAGAATGGGATATGGAGAGTAGAAGTTTTTATAATGAAATCCTTACCGAACACAATATTCACCCGGAGTTCAAGCATGACCTTCCGGATGCCGATCTGGTATTAGAGGGCGTGAATCCAAACTGCGGGGATGACATTTTTTAAAATTAAAATTAGATGGTGATGAAATCGTAGACGGTGCATTTGTAGGAGATGGCTGTGCTATTTCCCAGGCATCTGCCGATATTATGCTGGGCATGATTGTTGGAAAGAAGAAAGAGGAAGCACTGCATTTAGGAGAATTATTCTTAAAAATGATAAAAGGAGAAGCTTCGGATGAAGAGATTGACGAGCTGGAAGAAGCTTCGGCATTAAAGGATATTTCCCATATGCCGGCAAAGAGTAAAGTGCGCCGTATTAGGCTGGCATACCTTAGAAGAAATGTTAAATGATGAGGTTTGATATAAAAGAATACGCTTGCAAAATAAGGATTGTTAGAAAAAGAAAGATAGTGTATAATGTTATCGGCAATAAAGCAGGACACAAGAGACGAAAGAGGAGTTGAGCGAGGATACCGATTTGAGAAGAAACTTTGCAGATGGCAGGGATAGGAATATTGTTGTTTGGAATGGTTTGCAGTGGATGTGACAGGAAAGCGCAGGTAAATGCAGAACCGGAAAGCAGCGAGAAAATAGAATATGCAGTGACGGAAACAGAAGAAGTCTCTACAGAGACGAAGAAGCTGGTGATAGAAGATTTGGATGATGCATACGAAGCACTGCTGGATTCCTGCAGCAAAGAATTTATCGGGGATTATCGGATTGACGAAAGTTTCTTAAACTGGGTTTATGCCAATTACGGAAAAGAAGCAGTATTAAATATTGCACAGGAGTCTCAGGAAGACCAGAATGTAAATGTCTGGTACGAAGAGACCGGAAATTCCATACATGTGCTGTGGCTTCTTTATTGTCAGGACACCGGCATGAATGAAGAGGATTTGCAGCAGGTTTACTGGAAGGCATGCAGCTCTGAGGATGAGATTGTGCTGGATTTTACCGGCGATATTAATTTTGCAGAAGGCTGGGGCACAACGGAACACATGGATGGACAGCCAAATGGAATCAATGACTGCTTTTCCAAAGATTTATTGCAGGAAATGAATAATGCAGACATTATGATGATAAACAATGAGTTCACCTACAGTACAAGAGGGGAACCTTTAGCTGGCAAGGATTATACTTTCCGGGCAGATCCAAAGCGTGTCGACTTGTTAGAAACATTTGGAACAGATATAGTCAGTCTTGCCAATAATCATGTCTATGACTATGGCGAAGCTGCATTGATTGATACTATAGATACACTGGAAGAGGCAGGAATTCCGTATGTAGGAGCAGGAAAAGATTTAAAGGATGCCATGCGTCCGGTATATTTTGTGGCAAATGGAAAGAAAATAGCAATTGTGTCAGCTACACAGATTGAACGATCTTTAAATTATACGAAGGAAGCAACTGAGACGACACCGGGCGTGTTAAAGACCTTAAATCCGGACAAGTTTCTGAAAGTAATAGAAGAAGCAAGAGACAACAGTGATTATGTGATTGCTTTTGTACATTGGGGAACAGAAGGAAATAACTATTTTGGTTCCGACCAGGTGGCTCTTGCAAAACAGTTTGTGGAAGCCGGTGTGGATGTCATTATCGGCGGACATACCCATTGCCTGCAGGGCATGGAATATATGGATGGCGTGCCGATTATCTACAGTCTTGGCAATTTCTGGTTTTCGGCGTCAACATTAGATACCGGCTTATCCCAGGTAATCATCCGGGATGACGGAACTATTGATTTCCGGTTTCTGCCGTGTATACAGAAGAATTACAAGACCTCACTGGTGACAGATGAAAGTGAGAAAAGACGTATTTTTGATTTTATGGAATCCCTTTCCGTGGGAATTACCATAGATGATGATGGTTATGTGACAGCAACGGAGTAATCCGTTTCAATAGAAGATTTTAAAGAAAAGAGGAAAAAACATGAGTAAAAAACCAACCGTATTGATGATTTTAGATGGTTTTGGTCTGAATGACAAAACTGAGGGTAATGCAGTAGCCCAGGCAAACAAGCCAAACATTGATGCACTGATGAAAGATTATCCATGGGTAAAAGGAAATGCCAGCGGTCTCGCTGTAGGACTTCCGGATGGACAGATGGGTAACTCTGAAGTTGGACATATGAACATGGGCGCAGGTAGAATTGTTTATCAGGAATTAACCAGAATTACCAAAGAAATTGAAGATGGAGATTTCTTTAAAAACGAAGCATTGCTTGCCGGCATGAAAAATGTAAAAGACAACGGTTCTGCACTTCATTTATATGGATTATTATCCGATGGTGGAGTTCACAGCCACATTACACATTTATTCGGACTTCTGGAAATGGCAAAAAAAAAGAAGGCTTAGACAAAGTATATGTACACTGCTTCTTAGACGGACGTGATACCGCACCTACTTCCGGAAAAGGATTTATCGAAGAGCTGGAAGCAAAAATGAAAGAAATCGGTGTTGGTGAAATCGCAACCATCAACGGACGTTACTATGCTATGGATCGTGATAACAGATGGGATCGTGTAGAAAAAGCATATAAAGCAATTACAGAAGGTGTTGGCGAGACAGCAGACAGCGCTGTTGCAGCAATTGATGCATCTTATGCAAAAGATGTAACAGACGAGTTCGTAGTTCCGACTGTAATTATGAAAAATGGTGCTCCAACTGCAACCGTACAGGATAACGATACTATTATCTTCTTTAACTTCCGTCCAGACCGTGCCCGAGAGATCACGAGAGCATTCTGTGCAGATGAATTTGACGGATTTGACAGAGGCACAAGAAAGAACGTAACTTATGTATGTTTCACAGAATACGATGGAACCATTCCGAACAAAACCGTTGCATTCCACAAGGTAGAACTTACCAATACATTTGGACAGTTCCTTGCAGACAATGGCAAGACTCAGGCAAGAATTGCAGAGACAGAGAAATATGCTCATGTAACATTCTTCTTCAACGGCGGTGTGGAAGAGCCGAACAAAGGAGAAGACAGAATTCTGGTTAAATCTCCGAAGGTTGCAACATATGACTTGAAACCTGAGATGAGTGCATACGAAGTGTGCGATAAATTAGTAGATGCAATCAAATCTGATAAGTATGATGTAATCATCATCAACTTTGCAAATCCGGATATGGTTGGACATACCGGAGTTCAGGCTGCAGGAATCAAGGCAGTAGAAGCAGTTGACGAGTGCGTAGGAAAGGCAGTAGCAGCAATCAAGGAAGTAAACGGACAGCTCTTCATCTGTGCAGACCACGGTAACGCAGAGCAGTTAATCGACTATGAAACAGGCGAACCATTTACAGCACATACTACCAATCCGGTACCATTCATTCTGGTAAATGCAGACCCTGCATACGGTTTAAGAGAGGGTGGATGTCTTGCAGATATCGCACCGACACTGATCGAGCTGATGGGAATGGAACAGCCAAAAGAAATGACAGGGAAATCTTTGTTAATCAAAAAATAAGACCGTAAGGGCGAAATACTAACTACGAGAAACACGCTTTGCGAGTTTCTCAAGTTATCGCAGTGCTCGTCAAATCTGCATGCAAGCATGCAATTTATCTCGCTGCTCGCGTAAATAAAAAGATTCTGTATCTCAAGTGTAAGGTACAGAATCTTTTGCTATAGATAAGTATTTTCCAGCACATATATTAATGATACTTATAAATAGAAAATATTAGACAAAAAAACTAATAAATTTCGCTCATTTTTCTATATGGGGCAAAAGGCGCACTTCGCCCAAATTCATTGACTTTCTAAAAGGCACTGTATTATAATTTTCCAGTAGTGTTTTTTATCATAACAAAAATTTGCGAAAGCATAAAATGGAGGACAAAAGCAGTATGCAGGAATTTAAACCATTTAAAGAAGGAAAAGTAAGAGAAGTATATGATAATGGAGAAAGCCTTATCATTGTTGCAACAGACAGAATTTCAGCGTTTGACCATATTTTAAAGAATAAGGTTACCAATAAGGGCGCAATTCTGACACAGATGTCCAGATTCTGGTTCGACTATACAAAAGATATCGTTCCAAACCATATGATTTCTGTAGATGTGAAAGATATGCCTGAATTTTTCCAGAATGAAAAATACGATGGAAACAGCATGATGTGCAAGAAACTGAACATGCTTCCAATCGAGTGTATCGTTCGTGGTTACATCACAGGAAGCGGCTGGGCAAGCTACAAAGAGAACGGAACCGTCTGCGGAATCAAATTACCGGAAGGACTTGTAGAATCCGATAAATTACCTGAGCCGATTTACACACCAAGTACCAAAGCTGAGATTGGTGACCATGACGAGAATATTTCTTTTGAACAGAGTATTGACGTATTAGAGAAAGCATTCCCGGGCAAGGGTGCTGAGTATGCAGAAAAGATTAAAGAATATACTATCGCACTTTACAAGAAATGTGCAGAATACGCATTAAGCAAAGGAATCATCATTGCAGATACCAAGTTTGAATTTGGTCTCGATGAGAATGGAAATGTAGTTTTAGGTGATGAGATGCTGACACCGGACAGCTCCGTTTCTGCCATTAGAAGGATATAAACCGGGACAGGGACAGCCTTCTTATGACAAACAGTATGTAAGAGACTGGTTAAAAGCAAATCCAGACAGCGATTATCTCCTTCCGGATGAAGTAATTAAGAAGACAATTGAGAAATACGAAGAAGCATTTGAATTACTGACCGGTAAGAAATTTGCTTAAAAATATAGTCAGGAGAACCCTATGAATAACAATGAATTAAAGGAAAGCCCATGGGACGGACTGCATGAGGAATGTGGTGTCTTTGGAATGTATGATTTTGACGGAAATGATGTGGCTTCCAGTATTTATTACGGTCTGTTTGCATTACAGCACAGAGGACAGGAGAGCTGTGGTATTGCAGTAAGTGAGACAAACGGACCGAAGGGAAAAGTTACTTCCTATAAAGATATGGGACTGGTAAACGAAGTATTTACCGGAAAACAGTTAGAAGCAATGAAGGGAGATATCGGAGTCGGACATGTGCGTTATTCCACAGCGGGTGCATCCACCCGTGAAAATGCACAGCCATTGGTTTTGAATTATGTAAAAGGTACGCTGGCGCTGGCACATAACGGTAATCTCATCAATGCAATGGAGCTTCGCAAAGATTTGGAATATACCGGAGCAATTTTCCAGACGACCATTGACTCCGAGGTGATCGCATATCATATCGCAAGAGAACGTCTGAAATCCAAGACAGCCGAGGAAGCAGTACGCAGAGCCTGCCAGAAGTTAAAAGGAGCTTATGCGCTGGTTGTAGCCAGCCCTCGTAAGCTGATTGGCGCAAGAGACCCATATGGCTTCAAACCCCTTGTGATCGGAAAACGTGACAATGCTTATATCATTACTTCTGAGACCTGTGCCTTGGAGACCATTGATGCAGAGTATGTCAGAGACGTATTGCCGGGAGAAGTGGTAACGATTTCACCGGAAGGCGGCATTCAGTCTGATATGACTATGTGTCTTCCAAAAGAGCAGGAAGCACGTTGTATTTTTGAATACATATATTTTGCGAGACCGGACAGCCATATTGACGGGGTCAGCGTTTATGCATCCCGTATCCAGGCAGGACGTTTCCTTGCAATGGATTCACCGGTAGATGCAGACCTGGTAGTAGGAGTACCGGAGTCCGGAAATGCAGCAGCTCAGGGTTATGCCCTGCAGTCTGGAATTCCATACGGAACAGCTTTTGTAAAAAATGGTTATGTAGGACGAACCTTCATCAAACCAAAACAGAGCAGCAGAGAATCCAGCGTAAGAGTAAAATTAAATGTACTGGAAGAATCAGTCCGTGGCAAGCGTATCATTATGATTGACGATTCCATCGTGCGTGGAACCACATCTGACCGTATTGTAAATATGTTAAAAGAAGCCGGTGCCACAGAAGTGCATGTAAGAATCAGTTCCCCACCATTTTTGTGCCATGTTATTTTGGAACCGATATTCCGGAGCGGGAACAGTTGATTGCCTATAACAGAACCATCGAAGATATCCGGAAGATAATCGGTGCAGATTCTTTGGGATACTTAAAGATAGAGCGTCTGGAGCAGCTGGTAGGAGGACTTCCAATCTGTAAAGGATGTTTTACAGGAAAATATCCATTGGAGCCACCGAAAGAGGACATTCGTGGTGACTATGAGCGATAAAGCAGACTGACACAGCAGTCATCCGGTTGCCGGGCAGGATGTTCATACCTGCATGAAACAGACTGCATCGGACAGCCGAGCGGAGCACTGTGTAATTTATTTATATTATTTTAAGAAAAAGGAGCACACATATGAGTACTGATAGATATAACAGCCCATTATCAGAACGTTATGCCAGCAAAGAAATGCAGTATATTTTTCCCCGGATATGAAATTCCGCACATGGAGAAGACTCTGGATTGCACTGGCAGAAACCGAGAAAGAACTTGGACTTGATATTACACAGGAACAGATTGACGAATTAAAGGCACACAAGGATGACATCAACTATGATGTGGCAAAGGCAAGAGAAAAAGAAGTCCGTCATGATGTTATGTCTCACGTATATGCGTATGGCGTACAGTGCCCGAAAGCAAAAGGAATCATCCATTTGGGAGCAACATCCTGCTATGTTGGTGATAATACAGACATCATCATTATGTCAGAGGCATTAAAACTGGTTCGTAAGAAATTAGTAAATGTCATTGCAGAACTGGCAAAATTTGCAGATAAATATAAAGATCAGCCGACTCTGGCATTTACACATTTTCAGCCTGCACAGCCTACTACCGTAGGTAAGCGTGCAACACTGTGGTGCCAGGAATTTATTATGGATTTGGAAGACTTAGATTATGTATTAGGCAGCCTGAAACTTTTAGGTTCCAAGGGAACAACCGGAACACAGGCAAGCCTTCAGGAGCTTTTTGACGGAGATCAGGAAACCATCGATAAGATTGATCCAATGATTGCACAGAAAATGGGATTTAAGGAGTGTTATGCAGTTTCCGGTCAGACCTATTCCAGAAAAGTGGATACAAGAGTTGCCAATATTCTGGCAGGAATTGCAGCAAGTGCACACAAAATGTCCAACGACATCCGTCTTCTTCAGCATCTGAAAGAAGTGGAAGAACCGTTTGAGAAGAGCCAGATTGGTTCCTCCGCAATGGCATATAAGCGTAATCCAATGCGTAGTGAACGTATTGCATCCCTTTCCCGCTATGTGATGATCGATGCACTGAATCCGGCTATCACATCTGCAACCCAGTGGTTTGAGAGAACGCTGGATGACTCTGCAAACAAGCGTCTTTCCATTCCGGAAGGCTTCCTTGCAATCGACGGAATCTTAGACCTTTGCTTAAATGTAGTAGACGGACTTGTTGTATATGAAAAAGTTATTTACAAACACATGATGAGCGAGCTTCCATTTATGGCAACGGAAAATATTATGATGGACGCTGTAAAAAATGGCGGCAACCGTCAGGAATTACATGAAAAAATCCGTCAGCTTTCTATGGAAGCAGGCAAGAATGTAAAACAGGAGGGTAAAGAGAACAACCTTCTTGAGCTGATTGCAGCAGAACCTGCATTCCATACAACCTTAGAAGAGCTGAAGCAGAATATGGACCCTGCAAAATATGTAGGAAGAGCACCAATTCAGGTAGATGCCTTCTTAAAGAATGTGGTACAGCCGATTTTGGATGACAACAAAGAGATTCTTGGCATGACAGCCGAGATTAATGTATAATCGAATTATTTCGAAAGAATAAAAAATCTTCTTTTGGAGATACTGAACTATTAATTCAGAATATTTTCAAAAGGAGATTTTTTTATGGCTGTAAAAATGACGATTACACGAATTCATGCAAGAGAAATATTAGATTCCAGAGGAAATCCCACAATAGAAACAGAAGTAACTGTGGAGACGGAGACAACCGGAAAGAAGTCGACTGCCCGGGCGGCAGCACCTTCCGGAGCCAGCACCGGAGAATTTGAAGCCATTGAATTAAGAGACGGCGGCGGGCGTTATGGTGGAAATGGTGTGCAGCAGGCGGTGGAAAATGTAAATACAAGAATTGCAAAAAGCACTGATAGGCAGAAACGTATTGCGGCAGGAAAATCTAGATGCACTGATGCTGGAACTGGATGGAACAGAAAACAAAGGAAGCCTTGGTGCCAATGCAATCTTAAGTGTGTCCTTAGCCTGTGCTAAAGCAGCGGCAAAAGCATTACAGATGCCGCTTTACCGCTATGTGGGCGGCGTAAGTGCAGTGACGATTCCGGTGCCGATGATGAATATTTTAAATGGCGGCGCACATTCCGATAATAATCTGGATGTTCAGGAATTTATGATACTTCCAATTGGAGCCGATAGCATTACAGAAGGAATCCGCTGGTGTGCAGAAGTCTATCATCATTTGAAAAAATTATTAAAGAACCGTGGGTTGTCTGTGGCAGTGGGAGATGAAGGCGGCTTTGCTCCGAACATTGCAAATGAGGAAGAAGCCATCCAGCTTATTATGGAAGCCATTACCAAAGCAGGGTACAGCTGCGGCAGAGGCAAGCAGTTTATGATTTCTCTGGATGCAGCTGCCAGCGAATGGAAAGGAAATGCACCGGGAGAATATTATCTGCCGAAATCCGGTAAACTTTATACCACGGATGAACTGATTGTTCATTGGGAAAAGATGATTCGCCGTTTTCCAATTTATTCCATTGAAGACCCGCTGGATGAAGAGGATTGGGATGGCTGGAAACGTCTGACAGAAAAAGTGGGAGATAAAGTGATTCTGGTAGGCGATGATTTATTTGTCACGAATCCGGTGCGCCTTAATAAAGGAATTTCCATGGGATGCGGTAATGCGATTCTGATTAAGCCAAACCAGATTGGAACGCTCTCAGAAACTATGGAAGCCATCCGCATGGCAAAAGAACATGGTTATGAGATCATCATGTCCCACCGGAGCGGCGAGACCGAGGATACGACCATAGCGGATTTGTCAGTAGGGCTTGGCAGTGACCTGATTAAAACCGGAGCACCGTGCCGTGGCGAGCGGACGGCAAAATATAATCGTCTGATTCGGATCGAAGAATCGTAATAGATTTCAGCAAAATTTCAATACAAATGCGAAATAAGTGGTTGTAATTTGTCCGTGTGTATGATATACTGTCAAAGTTACGAGTATTATAAATCCACAGGAGGTGTCATTCGTGGCAGTTTTAAAAACGGTTTTAACAGTTGTATTTATTATTATATGTATCGCATTGACAGTAATTATTCTTCTTCAGGAAGGTAAGTCCGCAGGACTTGGAGCAATCAGCGGAGCAGCTGATACTTATTGGGGCAAGAATAAAGGTCGTTCTATGGAAGGAATGTTGGTAAAGGTAACCAGAGTACTGGTAATCTTATTCCTGTTAATTTCCATCGTACTGAATATTGGAAGTTTCTAAGAACCAAAGAGCTGTCGTGTGAACGACAGCTTTTTTTACTTTACAGGAATTGCTTTCCTGTAAAGTAAAAAAGCTCCGCGAGAATGTGATAAGGCACATTCTTTGTTTCATGAGCAGCGAGAAAAAATAGGAAAGAAAAGAATGGATAGAGAAGCACTGGAAAAAAGAAAGAAAATTGTATATGAGTTTATCTGTGATGACTTATATGTCCCGATGAAAGCCAAAGAGATTGCAATGATTCTGCAGGTATCCAAAGAGCAACGGGAAGAGCTGCATGCGGTTTTGGATGCTTTGCTGGAAGAAGGCAAGGTAGAGCTGACCCAGAAGGGCAAATATGTAAAGGCTTCCGGAAGATTCTTAACCGGTGTTTATACCGGAAACAGCAGAGGCTTTGGCTTTGTGACGGTAGAGGGTGAAGAGGAAGATATCTATATCCCGGAGGAGAATACCAACGGAGCCATGCATATGGACACCGTATCTGTTGCAGTAAATCCGCAGAAGACCGGAAAACGCCGGGAAGGCAGAATTATAAAATTATATCCAGAGGTCTGCATCAGATTGTCGGAACTTATCAGAGCAGTAAGAACTTCGGATTTGTGGTGCCGGATAACCAGAAGCTGGCGCAGGATATTTTTATTCCAATCGAACGCTCCAAAGGAGCAGTAGATGGACACAAAGTTGTCGTTGAGATTACCGATTATGGTAAAAACGGTAAGAAACCGGAAGGAAAAATTGTTGAAATACTTGGTCATATCAATGACCCGGGAACAGATATTTTGTCCATTGTAAGAGGCTTTGACCTGCCGACAGAATTTGCACCGAAGATTATGAAACAGGTGGAAAATGTAGCCAAAGAAGTCAGTGAGGCTGATATGGCAGGCAGGGAAGACTTGCGGGACTGGCAGATGGTGACAATCGACGGAGAAGACTCCAAAGATTTGGATGATGCGGTATCTCTTACTATGGATGGAGAAAATTATATTCTGGGTGTGCATATTGCAGATGTGTCGAATTATGTGCAGGAGCACAGTGCACTGGATGTGGAGGCATTGAACCGCGGAACCAGTGTATATCTCGTTGACCGCGTGATTCCTATGCTGCCCCATGCATTGTCCAATGGAATCTGTTCCCTGAATGCAGGAGAGAACCGGCTGGCATTGAGCTGCATCATGACCATTAACCCGAAGGGCAAGGTCATTGACCATAAAATTGTAGAGTCTGTGGTAAAATTGACCGCAGAATGACTTATACAGCGGTAAAAGAAATTTTAGAAGACCATAACGAAGAAACAATTGCAGCGTATCGGGAACTGGTTCCGATGTTTGAAAAAATGGGAGAGCTGGCAGCACTGCTTCGAGGGAATCGTATGAAACGCGGTTCCATTGATTTTGATTTTCCGGAAACGAAAATCCTTTTGGATAAAAATGGCAGACCATTGGAAATAAAGCCGTATGACAGAAATACAGCGACAAAAATTATCGAAGATTTCATGCTTATTGCAAATGAGACAGTGGCACAGGAATTTTTCTGGCAGGAGATACCATTTCTCTATCGTACCCATGAGACACCGGACGAAGAAAAAATCCGAAAACTTGCAACATTAATCGGAAATTTCGGATATACACTGCATATCAGCCAGGAGGAAATTCACCCGAAGGAATTGCAGAAGCTGTTAGGAAAAATCGAAGGAACACCGGAGGAAGCATTAATCAGCCGGCTGACCCTCCGTTCCATGAAACAGGCAAAATATACCACAGAGAACACCGGACATTTCGGACTGGCAGCAAGCTGTTATTGCCATTTTACATCGCCGATTCGCCGTTATCCTGATTTACAGATACACCGTATCATCAAGGAAACATTGCGGGGCAGGATGAATCATAAGCGGATGGCGCATTACGAAACGATTCTGCCGGAAGTAGCCAAGCATTCCAGCGAGACAGAACGTCGGGCAGATGAGGCAGAGCGTGAGACTGAGAAGCTGAAAAAAGCACAGTATATGGCAGAGCATATCGGAGAAGTCTATGAAGGCGTTATTTCCGGGGTGACATCCTATGGAATGTATGTAGAATTGCCAAATACCGTGGAAGGGCTTGTGCATGTAACCAGTCTTACCGATGATTATTATCAGTATTTTGAAGACACTTTTGAACTGGTGGGCGAAGTAACAAACCGCCATTATAAGCTGGGACAGAAGGTATATATCCGGGTAATCGGTGTAGATGAAATTGTAAGAACCATCGATTTTGAATTGGCAGAGGCAACAGGAACAGGAGAAATGAAGAATGGGAAAAGAATCGATTAAGATGATTGCCAATAATAAGAAGGCAAGACATGATTATTTCTTGGAAGAACTTTATGAGGCAGGAATCAGCCTGCATGGAACAGAAGTAAAATCACTCCGTATGGGAAAATGCAGTATCAAGGAATCCTTTATTCAGATTGAACATGGTGAAGTATTTGTATATGGGATGCATATCAGCCCTTATGAGAAGGGAAACATATTTAACCGTGATCCGCTTCGTCCGAAGAAGCTTCTGATGCACAAAAACGAGATTCGTAAATTAGAGCAGAAGATTAAGGAAAAAGGTTATACCATTGTTCCGGTGGAAGTATATTTCAAGGGAAGTCTGGTAAAAGTCCAGATTGCACTTGCCAAAGGTAAGAAGCTCTACGACAAGCGGCAGGACATTGCGAAGAAAGACATGCGCCGCGAGGCAGAGCGTGATTTCAAAGTAAGAAATCTTGGTTAATAGGCGGATAAAAATTGTCAGTTAATGGCAATACAAACAGTGGTTCTATCTTTGCCTCTTGCAGGAATAGCGGAGGCAGGTTATAATAGAATAAATATATAAGGGCTAGTCAAGGTTTCGACAGGGATTATGAAGCTGGAGAAGCGAGCCGCAGGGTGATGCGTTAAATTCCAAACTTAAAATTAAACGCTAACGATAATAAATTAGCTTACGCTGCCTAATGGCAGCAGTCTGACCTAGAGCACTCACACTTTAGGACCCAGGCTTCGACTATGTGAGAAACGACACGGGCAAAGCTTTGAACTCGTGGGCGTATGATGAAGCTACTGAAACAGTTACGGTGTTCATACCGGAATTGCAGAGGAATGTCAAATTATGAACTACGCTCGTAGAAGGACAGGGGATTGGTTTTTGGACACGGGTTCGACTCCCGTCTAGTCCACTAAACGTGAACGTAGGCGAACCCTGACACGTATAATGGAAGAGTTCCAATCAGCAGACAATATGGTTGCTGGTTGGAACTTTTTTACTTTACAGGAAATTGCTTTCCTGTAAAGTAAAAAAACGCTCGGGAGAATATGCACTGCGGCGTATAAGGTAGGTGTCGCAAGCGACCGCCGCAGGCACATTCTTTGTTCTGATTGTCAGATATTAGTAAGAAGTCACTGGTGACACTTTCTGTAGGTGTTAGAGAAAAGGAATGTTGCTATTATAAAAATGATAGAATATAATAGTTATAATTTAAATATTAGGGGTGCTTTAATGGCAGAGAAAATGGAAATATTAGTTGAAAAGCGAAGACGCGGAGCTAGGAGTAATCAAAAGCTTAAGATACTGTATCTTGCAAAAATTCTTCTGGACAATACAGATGCTAATCATGATATTACATTACAGGAGATTATAGATAAACTGTCTGCAAATAATGTCACGGCAGAACGGAAAAGTTTGTATGATGATATTGCCCGGCTTGATGAATTCGGAATAAAGATAAAAAAGACGCAGTATGGAAAAACATATCATTATCAGGTTGTTAAGCGAGATTTTGAATTGGCAGAATTAAAACTTCTTGTAGATTCTGTTGCAGCGGCGAAGTTTATTACAGAAGAAAAATCAAATGAGTTGATTAAAAAAATAGAACATTTGACGAGTAAACATAATGCCACTATGTTGCAGCGTCAGGTATATGTGGCAGGGCGTGTAAAATCAATGAACAATGGAATAATGGAAAATGTCGATGCAATTCATACAGCTATAGCTGAGAATTCAAAGATATCTTTTCAGTACTTTCAGTGGAATGTGAAAAAGGAGGCGGAGCTTAAGCGGGATGGTAAGAGATATGAAGTCAGTCCATGGGGGTTATCATGGGATGATGAGTATTACTATCTGATTGGATATGATTCAGATGCAGGAATTATTAAACATTATCGTGTAGATAAAATGCTTAGCATAAAAGTAGAAAATAAAGTTCGTGAAGGCAGATGTAAATTCAAAGAACCTGATATGGTAACATATGACAAAAAGATGTTTAATATGTTTAATGGGGAAGAGCGGAATGTGGAAATTCTGTGCGAAAATAGTTTGGCAGGAGTTATGATAGATCGTTTTGGAAAAGATGTAAGAATAACCAAAGTGGACAATGGACATTTTCGAGTTGTGGTAAAAGTAGCTGCCAGCATGCATTTTGTACATTGGATTATGGCATTGGGTGATGGAGTGAAGATTGTTGCACCGGATAGCTTGGTAGAACAGATACGAGAGGAAATTAATCGATTGGCAAACAAGTATAGTAAATGATAGAACAAAGATTCGATAAAAAATGAAATTCAAGTGGAGATTTATGGACTTGTAATTTGGCATAATAGAATTATCTAACAGAGGGACACGGAGGAATGTTGCAGAGAAAAATTATAAAGGCAAAAAAAAAGACCATTAGGTCTTGATTTAATCTGCACCATGCAGAGTCAAAAGACGATGCCGGATAAACCTTATTTGCACTCGCTTTGTTAATACTCTTTTATTATAGCATGTAAACAAATATAGTCAACAAAAAAAATGATAAAAAATCAGGAGGAAATTTTATGACAGCATTCAAGTATTATTTGGGATTGGATATGGGAACTAATTCTGTGGGTTGGGCAGCAACTGATCCAGAGTACAGATTGTTGAAAGCAAAAGGAAAAGATTTATGGGGAATACGTGAATTTAATGAGGCATCTGGTGCAGTTGAAAGGCGTACACACAGAATAAGCAGAAGGAGAAGACAAAGAGAGCAGGTTAGAATTGGCATTTTAAAAGACTATTTTCATGATGCCATATGTGAAGTGGACCCTAGTTTCTTTCAAAGATTAGAGAATAGTAAATATCATGAGGAAGATAAGGATGTTGAAGTAAGATATAAAAATAATATTTTTAATGATAGCAATTATACGGACAAGGATTATTTTAATGAGTATCCAACCATATATCATTTGAGAAATGAATTAATAAGCAGTACAGAAAAACATGATGTCAGGCTTTTTTTTTAGCACTGCTGAATATGTTTAAACACCGTGGTCATTTCTTAAATGCAGGATTAGGTGAAAATAACGGTGAAAGTAATATTGATAATGTGTATTTTGAATTAACAGAATTACTTTCAGAATTAACAGAATATCATTTGAGTCAGGATATAGATTGTAAGCAAATAGAAGCAATTTTGACCCGCAGAGATATGAGCAGAACGCATAAAGCGGAAGAACTTGCAGGGGTATTGCACGTAGATTTAAAGAACAAGCCATATAAGGAATTAATAAGAGGATTATGTGGTTTAAAATTCAATGCATGTGTTGTTTTTCCAGATGTACAGAGTGAAGAAGTGACTAAACTTGATATCTGTCTTTCAGAATCTACTTTTGATGAAAAATCAGATGAAATTGCCAATATAATCGGTGAAGATTATTTTGAAATTATTATGGCTATGAAAGAAATGTTCGATATTGGATCTTTAGCAAGTATTATGAAAGGACATAATTACTTATCACAGGCAAGAGTTGCGTCATATACAAAGCATAAAGAAGATTTGAAACTTTTAAAAGAGGTTATAAAGAAATATTGCGGTAAGAAGGAATATGATAAGTTCTTTAATAGTGATGCAGATGGTTCCTATGCATCATATGTAGGATCTTATAACTCAAAAAAAAATAAGGAAAGAAGAGTTGGAAATAAAAGAACCTCGGAAGAATTGTATAAGGAAATTAAGAAACTTTTGAAAGATGCTCAAAAAGAAGATGAGAATGTACAGAAAATACTTACATCTATTGAAAATGAAACATTTTTGCCGAAACAGCTGACAGCATCTAACGGAGTAATTCCAAATCAGGTGCATGCAAGAGAAATGAAGAAAATACTTTCAAATGCAGAAAATTATCTTCCATTTTTAACGGAAAAGGATGAAACAGGGTTGTCGGTATCAGAAAGAATATTAAAACTCTTTACATTTCAAATACCGTATTATGTAGGACCAACATCAGAAAACAGTGGCAAAAATGGAGGAAATGGTTGGGTTGTAAGACGAGAAGATGGACAGGTTTTACCATGGAATATTGATGAGAAGATAGATATGAAAGCGACATCAGAAGCATTTATATCACGGATGGTGCGGCGTTGCACATATATTAGCGGAGAACAGGTATTGCCGAAAGCTTCACTGGAATATCAAAGCTATTGCGTTCTTAATGAAATTAATAATATTAAGATTGATGGGGAGAGAATCTCGGTTGAGTTAAAGCAGGATATATACAAAGCTGTATTTCAAAAAGGGAAAAAAGTAACAAAGAAGCAGTTATGTAAATACTTACATACAAGAGGAATTATTGAAACAGAAGAGCAGGTTACAGGAGTGGATGTTTCAATAAATAATGCATTAACAACATATGGTAAATTCAAACCGATATTTGGTGAGGATATTTCTAAAGACAGTGTTCAGAAAATGATAGAGGACATAGTATTTTGGTGTACGGTCTACGGGGATTCTAAAAAATTCCTGAAAGATAGAATAGAAGAAAAATATGGAAATAAACTTTCGGAAGAGCAGATTCAAAGAATTTTAGGATTTAAATTCAAAGATTGGGGTAATTTATCAAAGAAATTTTTAGAGCTTAATGGAGCAGATACTTCAACAGGGGAATCAATAAGTATTATCAGAGCACTATGGAACAATAATTTGAATTTAATGGAGCTTATAAATACCAGTTTATATAACTATAAAGAATGCCTGGCAGAATATCAAAATACAATGCTGAAAACATTATCTGAGATTGAAGCGGAAGATTTGAATGAATATTATTTTTCTGCTCCGGTAAGGAGAATGATCTGGCAGACAATTCTCGTGATTAAAGAGTTGGTTAAAGTATTGGGCTGCGAACCAGAGCGTATATTTGTTGAAATGACAAGAAAACCGGATGAACATAAAACCCGGACTTCAAGCAGACGTAATAAATTTGAAGAATTATATAAAAAAGTAAAAGATGAAACTACTGATTGGATGCAGGTGATTGCTAATGCAGAGGAAGATGGAAAAATCAGAAGTAAAAAAATGTATCTTTACCTTACTCAAAAAGGAAGATGTATGTATACTGGAAAGCATATAGAATTGGATGATTTATTCGATAATAATCTGTATGATATAGATCATATTTATCCACGGCATTTTGTGAAAGATGATAATATTGATAATAATCTGGTTTTAGTCTGCAAAGAAAAGAATGCGCATAAGAGTGATCATTACCCGATAGAGGAGGAAATCTTTTTATCACAGAAAAAATGTGGCTGGAGCTTAGAAAATCTGGATTTATTACAGAAGAAAAATATAATCGTCTTATGGGAAGAAATCCATTTAGTGATGAACAAAAAGCGGGATTTATTGCAAGACAGCTGGTAGAAACCAGCCAGGGAACAAAAGGTGTAGCAAATATACTGCGACAACTTTTACCGGGCAGTAAGATTGTTTATGCAAAGGCGTCAAACGTATCTGAATTTAGGCGTACAAGGGATGATATTCCGAAGAGTCGTCTGGTTAATGATTTCCATCATGCTCATGACGCATATCTTAATATTGTAGTTGGAAATGTATATTATGTGAAATTCACTCAAAATCCGCTTAACTTTATAAAAAAGATTATGATAATTATAAAGAAGATTATAATTTGTCAAAAATGTTTGACTGGGATGTAAAACGTAATGGTGAAGTGGCATGGATTGCACAGAGAAAGGATGGAGAGGCAGGAACAATAACTACCGTAAAGAAGATGTTAAGCAGAAATACCCCGTTGATGACCCGATATAGTTTTGAAGGAAAAGGCGGATTGGCAAATGAGACTCTTTACAGTGCAAAAAAGCTAAAGGTGAGGGATATATTCCGTTTAAGTCATCAGATGATAAAATGCAGGATGTTACAAAGTATGGTGGATTTACAAGTGTAACTGGTGCATATTTCTTTTTGGTAGAACATGCTGAAAAGAAGAAACGAATCCGGACAATTGAATCAGTGCCGGTGTATTTGGCTCAAAAGATAGAACAGAATCCGGATGAACTTAAAAAATACTGTGAGGAAATATTGGGGCTTATTGATGCAGATATAAGGCTTAAAAAGATAAAAATAGGCTCTTTGATAAAGAGGAATGGTTATTTCTGTTATATTACTGGAAAAACAGGAAAACAATTGATTGTACGTAATGCAGTAAATTAATGCGTAAAAAATGAGTGGATAAAATATATTTCAAAGCTGGAAAAGGTCAAAGAAAAGGATGCTGTAGATAAGATTATTACAAAAGAAAAGAATGAGGTTTTGTATTCAGAACTTATACAGAAATTTAAACATGGTATTTTATCAAAAACCAAATCCTGTTGGAAATAAGCTGGAAAAAGGCAGTGAAAAGTTTAGCAATTTATCAATCAAAGAGCAATGTACGGTATTGTGTCAAATATTACAATTAGCGGCTGTTTTAGGAAGTGAATGTGATATGACATTATTGGGCGAATCTGCACATTGTGGAAAAATGTTGATAAGTAAGAAAATTGGAGATGAAGAAATATATCTGATTAATCAATCTGTAACAGGATTGTATGAAAAGAAAATCAATCTCCATACAGTATGAGCTGGCGGACTGTTGTCATCTCAAGCAGTGCAAAGTTAGATTATCAGATGGGCTATCTGATAGTGAGAAATCAGGATGTTGTCAAAATACATATTAGTGAAATTTCTATATTGATGATTGAAACAACATCCGTTTCTCTTACTGCAGCATTACTTTGTGAGTTGACGAAAAAGAAAATAAAAGTGATATTTTGTGATGAAAAAAGAAATCCTTCCTCTGAATTAATTCCATATTACGGAAGCCATGACACGAGTATGAAAGTGCGGAAACAGATTGCGTGGTCAGAGGATATAAAAACATCGGTATGGACGGAAATAGTTACTGAGAAAATTAGAAAACAGGCTGAAAATCTTGAAAGGTGGGATAGAACGGAAGCTCAGATGCTTTATGAATATATTACACAGATTGAGTTTGGTGACGCAACGAACAGAGAGGGCATGCAGCAAAAGTTTATTTTAATGCATTGTTTGGCTTGGATTTTACGAGAACAGCTGAAAACAGTATAAATGCTGCATTGAATTATGGCTACAGTTTACTACTTTCTACTTGTGCCAGAGAAACAGCCCTAAATGGATATATTACGCAGATTGGATTATTTCACGATAATATTTTTAATCAATTTAATTTGGCGTCTGATTTAATGGAACCATTTCGACCAATAGTGGATAATCTTGTAAAAACGATGCATCCAGATAAGTTTGAACATGATGAAAAAGTTGAAATATTAAAGATGCTGCAAAAAGAAGTGATTATAGCCGGACGAAAGGAGTGCGTGAACAATGCAATGAAAATATACTGCCGGAGTATTTTTGACGCATTAAATGAGGGCGATATTTCATTGATTAAGTTCTATAAGGATGAGTTATAGGTATATGAGAATAATGGTTTTGTTTGATCTTCCGGTACTAACTGAAAAACAGCGCAGGGATTATAGAGAGTTTAGAAAGTACTTGTTAAAAGCAGGTTTTTTTATGATGCAGGAATCAGTGTATTGCAAATTAGTTCAAAATGCAGGAGTAGCAGATGTTGTTCAGGAGAGTATCCGGAAGAATAAACCAGGAGAAGGACTGGTGCAAATATTAAGAGTGACTGAAAAGCAGTTTGCAAAGATGGAATATGTGGTAGGAGAAAATAAGTCTCTGGTATTGGATACGGACGAAAGGCTGGTGATTTTATGAAGTTAGTAAATACTTTATATAATCTGGAATTTGATTTAATGGAGAATCAGATACTGGTTTTATCAATAGAGAATCATTTGGCGTATAGAAATATTTTGGAAGAATTGTGGAAACAATATAAAGGAGAAACGGGAAATTTTATTTTGTCAGATGGGGATAAGGAACTGAAAATGTCACAGAGGATAGAGTGCATTTATAATATTTTTAATATTAATACCAATGATCGTAAAATTATCTCTAAATTGTATCAGGAACTTACATATCAAAATGACGCACTATTACAAGAAGAAAGCATACGTTTTAAGCAGGAATTGATGGAATATTTTGATAAACTCATTTCTACGGTACCATATAATCTAAAATATAATTTTGAAGTTGATTTATCAAGCTTAATGAAAGTGATATCCGTAGAAACGGATGTGGAATGTGACTCGTTACTTGAAAAATTGCTTCAATATGTAAAACTTATGAATCAAATATGTGGAATCGATATATTTGTGATTCCAAACTTAAAGTACTTTTTTTCAACAGAAGAGACCATGCAATTTTATCAGTTTGCAATGTATAATAAGATTTATATAGTTGTCATAGAACCAACACTATCACCGCATATAGAAGGTGAAAAAGGCTGGATAATTGATGATGATTTATGTATAATTGAACTGTAAGAATTAACACTATATTCGCAATATAGTATAAGCTCGGAGATAACCTTAAAGTAATTTGAGGTTTGAGAGCTTTGTTAATTCAGAAAGATGTAAAACATAGCAAACACGTTTATATAAATCACTACGTTTGAGAGCTTTGTTAATTCAGAAAGATGTAAAACGGAATAACTTGGACTGCTGCTGAAGCATATGTTTGAGAGCTTTGTTAATTCAGAAAGATGTAAAACGAGCGAAGCGGAAATTCTTGCAATGCGTGGGTTTGAGAGCTTTGTTAATTCAGAAAGATGTAAAACGACTTTGTTTCAGGTATGATAAAAGCGCTTGTTTGAGAGCTTTGTTAATTCAGAAAGATGTAAAACTTATAACAATATTCTCTATCTTCAATACGGTTTGAGAGCTTTGTTAATTCAGAAAGATGTAAAACTCACAATAGGTAAAGATTGTGTAATAATAGTTTGAGAGCTTTGTTAATTCAGAAAGATGTAAAACTTGTGACAGTACCGCCCATTGCGGTTGGTCGTTTGAGAGCTTTGTTAATTCAGAAAGATGTAAAACTTGTGACAGTACCGCCCATTGCGGTTGGTCGTTTGAGAGCTTTGTTAATTCAGAAAGATGTAAAACACAGTTTTCCGTCCAAATAGACGGTATTCGTTTGAGAGCTTTGTTAATTCAGAAAGATGTAAAACTGAATATTGTTACCAATGGTCGTACCTTATGTTTGAGAGCTTTGTTAATTCAGAAAGATGTAAAACTATTTTATCCGGCGAATAAGTCAACGTAAGTTTGAGAGCTTTGTTAATTCAGAAAGATGTAAAACTTGACTACCTACCTTTTCTTTCATTGGGTAGTTTGAGAGCTTTGTTAATTCAGAAAGATGTAAAACTCTATGATTCATTCTGTTATATTGACAACTGTTTGAGAGCTTTGTTAATTCAGAAAGATGTAAAACAACGGAAAAAATTTGAATGACATTGATTGTTTGAGAGCTTTGTTAATTCAGAAAGATGTAAAACAAACCAAGCACTTACTGCAATGTTTATTGGGTTTGAGAGCTTTGTTAATTCAGAAAGATGTAAAACAGTTCATAAGGTTCTTTGACAGCTATATGAGTTTGAGAGCTTTGTTAATTCAGAAAGATGTAAAACGGATTTTTCAGCAGTATCCGGCATATTCGAGTTTGAGAGCTTTGTTAATTCAGAAAGATGTAAAACGAACAATCTAAAAAGCAGAACACTGAGCCCGGTTTGAGAGCTTTGTTAATTCAGAAAGATGTAAAACTTCTCCTTTCCGTTTCGACATCGAAACTTTGTTTGAGAGCTTTGTTAATTCAGAAAGATGTAAAACAAAACGCTGAATCTCGATTATAACCCGATTGTTTGAGAGCTTTGTTAATTCAGAAAGATGTAAAACGAACACGGTTTCCATCTACCCACTACACGGTTTGAGAGCTTTGTTAATTCAGAAAGATGTAAAACCAAAGAGGAAACAAAAACATTAGTATTATCGTTTGAGAGCTTTGTTAATTCAGAAAGATGTAAAACGCTGAATGTGTTTTTCAATACACTTTTACTGTTTGAGAGCTTTGTTAATTCAGAAAGATGTAAAACATGGTACGACGGAGTAGACGCATACGTTTGTTTGAGAGCTTTGTTAATTCAGAAAGATGTAAAACCAACACCGGGCAAGTAAATGCTATAGCATGGTTTGAGAGCTTTGTTAATTCAGAAAGATGTAAAACCCATCTTCGGAAAGCGCAACGGGACGCATAGTTTGAGAGCTTTGTTAATTCAGAAAGATGTAAAACTCAAATGCGTATGCAATGGCAGACGATTTAGTTTGAGAGCTTTGTTAATTCAGAAAGATGTAAAACGAAACAGGTGTTGTGATTGAACTTTGTTGGTTTGAGAGCTTTGTTAATTCAGAAAGATGTAAAACCCCTTCAACAACTACCAAATCTCCCTTTGGTTTGAGAGCTTTGTTGATTTGAAGAGTTATAAAACGAAGTACATTATAATGCAAATCCCTGATTTGAGAACATTACTATTTAAAATAAAAAATAACGAAAGGTGGTGGTAATAAGTGAGTAATGAACATAAGGCAATTTTTAAAGCTTATCTGCGAAATCTTATGAGACAATTAGAGGCAATGGAAAAGGAGTTTGAGAATAATGACATTGAAAATGCTAAAAAGATTCTCAGCGATTTAATCCAAGATACAAAAGACAGTATAGAAGATTAGTAACTGAAATTATGTGGAAATGAGAATGGCGAAAGTTGTTCTCATTTTGCGTTTTGTTACATAATTGCTTTTATAAATTAAAATATACACATAATACACATAAAAGTCAGGGAGAACCAAATGACAATAGAATATAAAAGACTTACAGAAAAAGAACTTAACATTTTTATCAATATGAGAATAAATCAGCTAAGAGAAGAAGGAACAAAAGAGAAAATAGATTTGTTTCCTGCGCTGAAAGAGTAATATACGCGTCATATGAAGGATGGAACATTTGTATCCTGGCTTGCCCTTGATGGAAAAAATATTATTGGGACAAGTGGAATGTCATTTGTGGAGAAGCCGCCTTATTTTGGATGCCCTAGTGGTAAAATTGGTTTATTGTCCAGTATGTTTATGAATCCGGATTATAGAAGAAAGGGGATAGCTAAGGAATTGTTATCCAGTGTTGTAAATGACGCCAGAGAATATGGATGTGGAACAGTACAAATTACGGCATCTGATATGGGAGTCAAGTTATATACTGATTTTGGATTTGTACATAATGATAATTTTATGCAGTATAAAATTTAAGCAAACATGCCGATATAATACAAAGAAACAGCACTGGAAAAGTGGAGGGCGAATTAATATGAAATATACAGGTATGCCAATTTGAATGTGGCTGATTTTTAATAAATCATTTCAAAAGAATCTCACAGAGGTTTTGAAATTTGATACTAAAGAAAGCAGAACAATCACTGCAGCAGCAAAGAAAAAATATAAAGAGCTTATAGACAAGCTTCCGGAGCTTGAAAAGAAAGACAGATTCAAGATGAACATTGTAAGCTGTGCGATGATGTCGGCATTTCTTTTTAAGTATGCCGGAGGTTGAAGCTGCAACGGAATATTACAAGCAATCCATGATGACGGGATTTATGCAGTGGTTTTGCCGGACAGGCGGAAAGAAAAAATTTTTAGAATCAGATATAGAAGCAAAGAAAGAGATTGCAAAATTCAAAGCAGGTGACAGAAATCTTTATTCCTGGAATATGGAATTTTATGAGTATGAGGATGGCAGCGGATACGAAGCGAGATTTACAACTTGTGGAATCTGCACACTGATGAATGAACTGGGACTGACTAAGCTGATACCTGCAATGTGCCGCCTTGACTATACAATGAGTGAAGCAGATTGTGTCAGTAATTTTGCCAGGGAATATACAATCGCTTCGGGTGGACCGTATTGCGACTGCGGTTATACGAAAAGAAGTGCAAAATAAAATTTTATAGAAATGAGAGTGGTTTCACAGACTGCTCTTATTTTTTTGAAAAATTTTTGAAAAATTTAAATCTTTTTTTCTAACCCTTCCTGTCTTACTTAATAGAAGGGAGGAAGGACAGATGAAAAACATAATAAAATGGTTTGTGCTGCTGATGCATAAGGATATGCAGAATTTTGAAATGAACGAGGATACGGATTGCTCGTTTCGCAAACAGATTATGAACAGAACAAATCGCAAAAAAGGAAGGTGAAAGATTAGGATGAAAATGAGAAAACCTGGATATATTGCACTTGCTGTCCTGATGGCAGCAACACTCACATTAACAGGATGTAGCAATGTAACAGAAGCAAAGGGAAGTCCGCCTACGGAAAAAGAAAAAGTAGCAGAGAAAACACCACAGAAGAGGGTAAAAGTTATAGTAGAAAATGCTGCAGAAACAGCTATTGAAACAGTCAGATTGGTGCAGAAGACAGAAAAAACTGAAAATTTAGAACCGGAACTTGGGGCAGAAGAAGATACAGCGGGAGAAAATACAGAGGGAGAAAATGAGACGGGAACAGAGCAAGGAAAGACTGGGGAGACAGACCAGTCAAATAAAAATAAAAGCGGTAAGAAAAAGAATACAACAGTAGCAGATACAACCGATTCAAATAAGCCGCCACATGACGGAATGATATATGATGTTAATGCAGGAACATGGATTGATATGCCGGAGGTTCATCCGGATGGTTTTGACAGAAGTGCGGTACCGAAGAGGTGTGGTCTTATGTGAATGCAGAGAGAACAGCAACAGGCCTCAATGCACTTACCTGGGATGAGGACATATACAATTTTGCATGCCAGAGAGCACAGGCAATTGTATCAGATTTTTCCCATAATGGCTGTGGCAATTATGGAGAAAACATAGCATTAAATTCTGCGGGAAGCGCATATAGAATCCACATGCAGTGGTTTTACTCAACCGTTCATCACAATAACTATATGTTATCTTCCTATGTAAAAGGTGCCTGTGCCATATATGTATATCAGGGTGTCTGGTATGCAGTGGAAAATTTTGCACTGGAAGAAAGTGAAAACAGTGGTGGAAACACAACAAGAGAATTCAACGGACAGACACTTGACCTTACACAGGCGCAGGCAGAAGCAGCTTTAAATGAGTATATTGACAGTCATGACTGGTGAGAAAAGAAGATGGAAATGTGCTTGCGGTGGAAGAGCTATTTCTGTTAAAATTTTAAGAAATCAGGCGTTATAGGAAAAACACATGAGAAATAAGGAAGAAAGAAGGAAAAGAAAAATGACATATACACAGGCAGTTGAAAAAGCATGTAATGGAGATTCGACGGGATTTGAATTTCTTTATGATACAACAAAAATAATAAATATTATCTGGCTTTAAAATATGTGAAAGATGAAGAGGCAGCAAAAGATGTTTTGCAGGAAGCATACATACGGGCGTGGAAAAATCTGGATAAACTAAAAGAACCGGAAAAATTTGATTCCTGGTTAGCACAGATTGTGGTAAATACAGCAAAAATGAACTGGAAAAACGCAATCATACACCGCTGGATTTACGCATGGAAAGTGGTGAGGAAGAAGATGCAGAAATCATGGACCAGGCAGTAAGCGTCTGGGAAAATGAGCCGGAATTAGAATATACGAAAGAAGAGACCAGACAGCTGTTGCATGAGCTGATCGATGCATTTGCTGACGAGCAGCGTCTGGTTGTAATTGCCTTTGAATTAGAGGGACTTACCACAAAAGAAATTGCAGAACAGCTGGGTTGCCCGGAAGCTACAGTGAAATCAAGACTGCGTTATGGCAGGAATAATATCAAGACAAAGGCAGAGGAACTGCAGAAGAGTGGATACAAGCTTTACAGTGTTGCACCAATGCCGTTACTGCTGTATCTGTTGAAAAGGGAAATGGTTGTATCTGCGGCAGAGCCATCCACCCAGCTTTTATTAAGTGAATGTAGAAAAGTATAGCAAAGAGTACATATGGTGCAGGAAAAACTGTAGCCTCAACAGCGGTAAAAGCCGCGGGCACAGCAAGAAAGATATCATTTTGTCAACTGCAGCTGGAAAAGCGGTAATTGGAATCGTGGCAACGGCATCTATAGCAAGTGCAGTGACAGCTGGTGTCATCAGCTACAATAAATCAAATGATAAAAATGCGACCGCACAGGAAAATGTTCCGGCAGTAGAAGAAGTTCCGGTAAATGCAGACCAGCCAATAGATGGCGTGGTTGAGGATACAGAGACAACGGATGCACCAGAGGATGAAAATGGAAGTGAAAAATATGCTGATATTCCGGAATCTGTGCTTCCAAGTTCCGTGCGTAATGATAAAGACTATTTTGAATTCTGGGACGAGCCGGTAAAGGCAACCTGCTGGATTGACGGTGTCAAGGGAACGATTTATGCAGACTGGGATAAAACACAGATTATCAAAGAAGTTACCTATGATGTAGATGGCTATGAGGATGAACTCCTTATTATTGGCTGTACACTGGATGGCGGTACCCATGCCATTGCAATTTATAACGGACAGTATGTTGTGGTAAATGATGCCATGTGGGATCATTGGTATAATGGAAAGAGTTCTGCTTTTTGATTAATACGAAAACTTAAGATTTCGTTAAATTTATGGAACTGATTCTTAAGGTTGTCTGTGAGACATTGACCAACCAATTCCAGTAAGATATATTTGAATTAATGGGCTGCGGAAAAACAGTCCGGATTAAGGAGTATAAGTATATCAAAGTAAGGAGGAACTATGGGCATGGAAAAGCAGAAGGCGAAGACAGGTCCGAAAAAGAAGGTTGGAAAAAAGCAGAGAAGAAAGAGAAAACTGATACTTTTTATTGTAGAAGTATTAGTGATACTCATTTTGCTGGTAGTATTTTATGTAATGAGTAAGCTGAATAAAATCAATAATACCGGTTCCTTAGACGCGAAGAAGCTGAATATTAATATAGACAGCGAGACCCAGGAAGTGTTAGATAATTATACCAATATAGCTATCTTTGGAATTGACAACCGGAACAGTGGAAATTATGAGAGCGGAAACAGCGACTGTATCATGATTGCCAGTATCAATGATGATACCAAGGAAGTGAAGCTTGTATCCGTATACCGGGATTCCTTTCTGGCAGTAGATGATAAAGACAGCCTGCGGAAACTGAATGCAGCTTATGCCAAGGGAGGACCGACCGGTGCAGTAGCGGCGTTAAATAAGAATCTGGATTTGAATATTACCGAATATGTATCCGTAGACTTCAATGCGGTAATGGAAGTTGTGGATGCATTAGGTGGAATAGAGTTGGATATTACCAAGGAAGAAGCCAGCAATATGCACATCTGGATTGATGAAATGAATGAAGTCATGGGAACCCATGGCAAGCCGGTTTCCGGACCGGGCGTGCAGCAGGTCAATGGAATACAGGCACTTGCCTATTGCCGTGACCGAATGAGCGGCGGAGACGATTTCCGCCGGACCGAGCGCCAGCGTATTGTAGTAGGAAAGATTGTAGAAAAAGCAAAGCAGGCAGACATCCTTACTTTAAATGATTTGGTAGACAAGCTGTTTCCGGACATTTCTACCAGCCTTTCTACCACAGAAATATTGGGACTTGCAGCCCATGTCAAAGAGTATGAGCTTGCAGATACCCAGGGCTGGCCATTCCAGTTAGACACCAAGATGATGGAAAAATCCATCGGAGCAGTAGTTGTACCAACGGATTTGGAGACCAATGTAGATTTGCTGCACCGCTATTTATTTGATGTAGAGGATTATGAAACGACAGATAAGGTGAAAGAAATCAGCAAGGCAGTAAGCAACAGGACAGGAAAGACGGCAGCAGATACCACCCGGGATACGAATCCGCTGGTGCAGGATGCGGCTGCTGCTGAAACAACAGAGTAAGAGGAAAATATAACCAAATTTTATAAAAATTTCACAAAAAAACAAGAAAAATCCAGTTACCTTTTGTATATTATTGTGTTATGATAAAAATATATCAGTAAACATACAATGATTATCAAGGAGGTATTACGAATGCAGAGATTTACATTACCAAGAGCTTTATATCATGGTAAAGGTGCATTGGAGGCACTGAAGAACTTCGAAGGAAAGCGCGCAATGATCTGTGTTGGTGGAGGCTCCATGAAACGGTTTGGTTTCCTGGATAAAGCAGAGGCATATCTGAAAGAAGCAGGTATGGAAGTGGAACTGTTTGAAGGAATTGAACCGGATCCATCTGTTGAGACCGTGATGAAGGGTGCTGCCGCTATGGAGAAGTTCAAGCCGGACTGGATAGTAGCTATTGGTGGTGGTTCTCCTATCGATGCAGCCAAGGCTATGTGGATTAAATATGAATATCCAGATACAACATTTGAGGATATGTGCAAGGTATTTGGAATTCCGAAATTAAGAAAGAAAGCACATTTCTGTGCAATTTCTTCTACCTCAGGAACAGCAACAGAAGTAACTGCATTTTCTATTATTACGGATTATGAGAAGGGAATCAAATATCCGATTGCGGATTTTGAGATTACACCGGACGTAGCAATCGTTGACCCGGAACTGGCAGAGACAATGCCGCAGAAGCTGGTAGCCCACACCGGAATGGATGCGATGACGCATGCAATTGAAGCGTATGTTTCAACTGCAAACAGTGATTTTACAGATCCGCTGGCACTCCATGCCATTGAGATGATTCAGCATGATCTGATTGATTCCTATAACGGAGATATGGCAAAACGTGATGCCATGCACAATGCCCAGTGTCTGGCTGGAATGGCATTTTCCAATGCACTGCTTGGAATCGTACATTCTATGGCACATAAGACCGGTGCCGCATTTGCCGACTACGGTGCACATATTATCCATGGCGCAGCTAATGCCATGTATCTGCCGAAGGTCATTGCATTTAATGCTAAGGATGAGACTGCAAAGAAACGTTATGGTGTGATTGCAGACTTTATGAAGCTTGGCGGAGAGACACTGGACGAGAAAGTCGCACTTTTAATCCAGTACCTGCGTAAGATGAATGATGACTTGAATATTCCGCACTGTATCAAGAATTACGGCGCGGACAGCTATCCGACCGAGCAGGGATTTGTGCCGGAGGAGGTATTCTTAGAGAGACTTCCGGAGATTGCGGCAAATGCAATTCTTGACGCATGCACAGGTTCCAATCCAAGACAGCCAAGTCAGGAAGAAATGGAAAAACTGCTGAAATGCTGTTACTATGACACAGAAGTAGATTTCTAAAAAATAGATTAAAAATGAAGTAAGCCCCGTTTCGATATCGCATTGATATTTGAGACGGGGTTTTTACAGTCTGAAAAATGGTTTTACAAAGGTAATACCCCACAGCACTGCGGGGGTACAAAGGGGAGTTATGAAAATTTATGAAAAAAGTTTTATCAAATAGAGAGACAAGACATTGGGGGATGAACCTGTTCTCTATTGATATTTGTAGTATACCCGGATTTTGTGAAAAATAATTGTCCAGATTATGAAAAAAGCGTTAAATTCTAAAAAATTTTTTCTGAAAAATTTCATGAATCTTGTATATTTCCCTTGCGTAAAACACAAGATATGGTATACTGTATATGCGTTGAAGAGATTCGACACAAAATCTAGTACAGTTTTGTGGCGATTTTATGCGAATAGACTATTTTTTTATGGGAGAGGATTTCGATGAAAATCATTAAAAGAAGCGGCGCAGAGGCTGTTTTTGACATTTCAAAAATTATTATTGCAATCAATAAAGCGAACCATGAGGTGGTGGAAGCGGAACGATTGACTGCAGACCAGATTAAGGAGATTGCACAATATATAGAGGATTCCTGTAAGGATGCCAACCATGCCCTGAATGTAGAAGATATTCAGGACTTAGTGGAGGATCAGTTAATGGACAAGAGGGCTTTTTCTGTTGCCCGGAAATACATTACTTACCGCTATAAACGTGCCCTGGTACGTAAATCCAACTCTACGGATGAACAGATTTTAAGTCTGATTGAATGTAATAATGAAGAAGTAAAACAGGAGAATTCCAATAAGGATTCAACCGTAAACAGCGTGCAGCGTGACTATATGGCTGGTGAGGTGAGTAAGGATATTACCAGAAGATTCCTTCTCCCGGAGGATATTGTAGAAGCGCATGAACAGGGAATTATCCATTTCCATGATGCAGATTATTTTGCACAGCATATGCATAACTGTGATCTGGTAAATTTAGAGGATATGTTACAGAACGGAACCGTTATCAGCGGAACCAGAATTGACAAGCCACATTCTTTCTCTACCGCATGTAATATTGCAACCCAGATTATTGCTCAGGTGGCAAGCTCCCAGTATGGCGGGCAGAGTATTTCACTGGCACATTTAGTACCATTTGTCCAGATCAGCCGTGAGAAAATTCATGCAGAGCTGGTACAGACTTTAAAAGAGAGCGATGTGGAATTGAGTGAAGAGAAGATTAACAGCATTGTAGAAAGAAGACTTCATGCGGAAATCGAGCGGGGCGTACAGGTGATCCAGTATCAGGTGGTAACACTGATGACTACCAACGGACAGTCTCCATTCGTAACGGTATTCATGTATCTGAATGAAGCAAAGAATGAGCAGGAGAAAAAGACCTTGCCATGATTATAGAGGAAGTGTTAGACCAGCGTTACCAGGGCGTTAAGAATGAGGATGGCGTATGGATTACACCGGCATTTCCAAAGCTGATTTATGTATTGGAAGAGGATAATATCCATGAGGATTCGGAATACTATTATCTGACCAGGAAAGCAGCAAAATGTACTGCAAAGCGTATGGTTCCGGATTATATTTCTGAGAAGAAAATGAAGGAATTAAAAGACGGCAACTGCTATACCTGTATGGGCTGCCGCTCCTTCCTTACCGTATATCATGATGAAGATGGAAAGCCAAAGTTCTACGGTCGTTTCAATCAAGGCGTTGTAACCTTGAATCTGGTAGATCTGGCATGCTCTTCCGGCGGAGATTTTGAAAAATTCTGGAAGCTATTTGATGAGCGTTTGGATCTTTGCTACCGTGCATTGATGGCGCGTCATAACCGCCTGAAGGGAACACCTTCTGATGTGGCACCGATTCTCTGGCAGTACGGAGCACTTGCCCGTCTGAAAAAGGCGAGACCATAGACAAGCTTTTTATATGGTGGATATTCTACTATTTCACTGGGTTATGCAGGACTTTGCGAATGTACCAGATATATGACTGGAAAACCACATACCGACCCGGCAGCAACACCATTTGCCTTAAAGGTAATGCAGCGGTTAAATGATGCCTGCAAGGAGTGGAAAGAGAAAGAAAATATTGATTTCTCCGTATATGGAACACCGCTTGAGTCTACCACCTATAAATTTGCAAAATGTTTACAGAAACGTTTCGGCGTTATTCCGGGCGTTACCGATAAGAATTATATTACCAACAGCTATCATGTGCATGTAACCGAAAACATCGATGCATTTACCAAGCTGAAATTCGAATCCCAGTTCCAGGCACTTTCACCGGGTGGAGCAATCAGCTATGTGGAAGTTCCGAACATGCAGGATAATCTGGATGCTGTTTTATCTGTAATGAAATTCATCTATGAGAATATCATGTATGCAGAGTTAAATACCAAGAGCGATTACTGCCAGGTATGCGGCTATGATGGTGAAATTCAGATTGTAAAAGATGATGATGGAAAATTAGTATGGGAGTGCCCGCATTGCCACAACCGTGACCAGGATAAGATGAACGTGGCAAGACGTACCTGTGGTTATATTGGTTCCCAGTTCTGGAATCAGGGAAGAACCCAGGAAATCAAGGAGCGTGTACTTCACTTATAAAAAGAAAGTGAAAAGAAAATGCATTATTCAGCGATTAAATATAATGATATTGCGAACGGCACCGGTGTAAGAACGGTGCTGTTTGTATCCGGCTGCCGGAACCACTGTAAAGAGTGTTTTCAGCCGGAAACATGGGACTTTAAAAATGGAGAGGAATTTACAAAAGAAGTAGAAGATGAAATTCTTGCATCTTTGGAATCTCCCTATATCAAGGGACTGACTCTTTTGGGAGGAGACCCTTTTGAACCGGAAAACCAGCATGCACTGCTTCCATTTATCAAGCGGGTGCGGACGGAACATCCGGAAAAAGACATATGGGCATATACCGGATATGTACTGGATAAGGATTTGGTACCGGAGGGAAGAAGATATACCGAGGATACGAAAGAATTATTATCCTTAATCGATGTGCTGGTGGATGGCCCTTATGTGGCAGAGCTATATGATATTACATTAAAATTCAAAGGTTCTTCCAATCAGCGTGTCATTGACTGCAGAAAATACAATGAAACAGGAGTCATTGAAGAACTGATGTAAACTGCGTGAAAGATAAAGTAGAATCCGGAAGGATTCTATTTTACTTTATGGCATTTTTATATTAAAATAGAAATAACGTGATTGTTTTAAGGAAAGATATAGGAGAAGAACATGGAAATTAGTAAAGAGCGTAAAGAAGAATTATTAGAGACCCATCTTTTGAATTATGAAATGCCGGATGAACAGGAACTTGCAAAGCTTACTTTAGAGGAACTGGAATTTCTGATTCGTTCTGCAGAAGTACATCATAAGAAGAAAACCTTTGTGGCAGATAATTTTTTAAAGAAGATAGAAGTGTTTAACAAGATTCTGGCAGATAAAATAAAGGGATGCAAAGAGCTTTACTGCGCATGGGACAGGCACACCGGTTACCCGCGTGTTATGGGGGACGGAAGTGTATTAATCTTTTCAACGAAAGAATTTGCCCAAAAGGCAATAGAACATTATAAAGAGCAGAATGTAGAACTGGAATTAAAAGGAATCAGAGGAGACAAGCAGATGTTCTTCTGGGCAAACCTCCACTGGTGGGGTATGGAAGATCTGATACTGGATGTGGGAAGCTATTCCTGCAGATTAAAAAGAGATGACTTGCTTCCACCACCGGATTTTTCCGAGCTTTCCAAAGCACAGATTCCGGTTGTAAATCCGGCTTTGATTCTTGCAATGGCAAGACACAGACAGATTTTATTTGAAGAAAAGAAAGATGAACAGTGGAAACGTGCGGAGCAGTTCTTATGTGACCGTATGTTAAAAGAGGTAGTCCGCGGGGAATTCTTATGTCCGGTAAAAGTGGTAGAGGACCCGAAGGAAGAAAAGGATGCAGACGGAAAAAGGGAACAGCCCTTCAGTTTGCATTGTTACAGGATAGCAATGGAGCACAGTGGATGCCGGTGTATACAGACTGGCAGAGTTTCCAGAAGATTTATAATGTAAAGGAATGGAAGGGACAGAAAGTCAGTTTTGATCAGCTGATGAAGATTGCAGGAGAGCGAGATTTTGTAATCAATCCGGGCAGTATGGAACTTCGGGTAGAAGAGAACCGGAAGAAAATTATTATAGGTTATTTCAAACGCTATAAGAGGCAGGAAGCTGAGATGGCATCTGGCAATCTTGTTGAAAAGAAAACGGGTGTGTTTGTTGGTGAGCCAATTGCGGAGGCGGATGAACTGAAACAGATACTCAGTGAATATATGAAGAAACAGAAGAATATCAAGAAAGCATATCTGGTAACGAAGATTGAACGTAAGGATGACATTAGTTATTTGCTGGTTGTAGAGTTTAAGGGTGAGAGAAAGAGCGTCTTTGAAGGAATTGCTGAAGCTGTAAAGCCGTCCCTTGGCTATATGCGTCTTGATATGCATGAAGCAGACGAAAAGGCAATGGAGCTGATTGGTGAGGTTGCACCATTTTATAAAAAAGACTTTTCTGGGATTGTAAATTGCAGGAGGAAATATGGAACAAAAAAGAATTAGATGGCAAAGTCTGGGAAGTAAGTGGATTCGTATTTGAAAATGAAGAACAGGCAAAATTGGCAAAAAAGGAAGTGGAAGGAATCCAGTACATACATGATAATATGAACATGGATAATCCACAGATGGTACAGGAAATCTACCAGAGAATCATGGCTCAGGAATTGTTCCATACACCGATAGGATATGCCTATCTAAAAGAATTGCAGGATTATCTGAAAGGACTGCCAGGGTGGATGCATCCGAAATACCAGGTATTCCGGTGAAAGATATGGGCTTAGACCTTGACCATGTAGCTGGCAAAGAAAAATCTGGTGAGCACCCAAACGAAAATGCTGATAAAAATTCAGAGGAACAACAGGAAACGAAATTACAGAAGCGCTGCCGCATCTTACTTTCTGTGAATATTGTGCTGATTATCATTGTTATTGCCATGTTTGCCATCAGCCTTACCAGTGGCAGTACCACAATCTTAAATTATGAGACGAAAATCATTAATAAATATGAAGAGTGGGAACAGGAACTGGATGAAAGAGAAGCGGCACTGGATGCTTTGGAAAAACAGAATTAAATCGCAGAAGAACACAAATTTGACATATTTATCCGTTAAACTATAGAAAAAAAGAAGAGGGAAGCAAATATGGAAAAACGTAAAATTCTGGTGGTAGACGATGAAAGCCGTATGCGTAAGCTGGTGAGGGATTTCCTGGTAAAACAGAACTTTGAAGTGTTAGAGGCAGGAGACGGAGAAGAAGCCTTAGACGTATTTTATAAAAATAAAGATATTGCATTGATTATTCTGGATGTTATGATGCCGAAGATGAACGGCTGGGATGTATGCCGGGAAATCAGGGAAAGTTCAAGACACCGATTATCATGCTGACAGCCAAGAGTGAAGAAAGTGATGAACTTTTAGGATTTGAACTTGGTGTGGATGAATATATCAGTAAACCATTCAGCCCGAAGATCCTGGTGGCAAGGGTAGAGGCAATTTTGCGGAGAACCGGCAATTATACAGAAGATGATGTGCTGGAAGTAGGTGGCATTGTAATGGACAAGGCTGCCCACATGGTAACAATTGACGGCAAAAACATTGATTTGAGCTATAAAGAATTTGAGCTTCTGGCATATTTCATGGAGAATAAGGGAATTGCTTTATCCCGTGAGAAAATTCTGAATCATGTATGGAATTATGATTATTTCGGTGATGCCAGAACCATCGATACCCATGTGAAAAAGCTGCGCAGCAAGATGGGCGAAAAAGGGGATTATATCAAGACAATCTGGGGTATGGGCTATAAACTGGACATTGATGCACCGCAATAGAATGTGATAAGGTGGAAGATATATGGCAAAGAATAAGAAAAACAGCATTCCATTACAACGCAGATTACATTGACTATCGTTGGATTAGTGGCGGCACGGTATTACTGTGCTGGCTTCTTAATGTTACCCTGCTGGAAGGCTATTATACCCGCTATAAACAGGAAGTGCTGGAAAATGGGTTTCAGCAGATTAATGCGTGCCAGTGAACAGGGAATCTTAAATACATCAGATTATGATATAGATTTTGAAAAAATCTGTTCCAATGGTAACCTGACGATTTTAATCATTACATCTGATGGTACAGTAGTGCGTTCTTCTACCAATGGTGTGGAAAATCTCAGGATGCAGTTTATGGAAATTATCATGGCAAGTGTGCAGAATGATGATATGCATCTTAATATGAAAGTACTGAAAGCAAACGACAATTATGTCATGGGAGAAAAAGAGGATACCAGGCTGGAATCGGATTATCTGATTCTCTGGGGAACCCTGGCAGATGGTAATCTTTTGCTGGCGAGAACTCCATTGGAAAGTATCAAGGAAAGTGCGCAGGTGTCTAATCGTCTGCTGATGGATGTAGGAGTTGTTGCGGTAATAGTGAGTGGTATTATCATTTTTTTGTTACACGTCGTATTACTAACCCAATTCTGCAGCTTACAGATATATCCAAGAAAATGGCAGAATTCGACTTTGATGCGAAGTATGAGGTCAAGGGAGATAATGAGATTGAACAGTTGGGCGAGCATATGAACCAGCTATCGGAAATCTTAGAGCGGACCATATCGGAATTAAAGAGTGCCAATAATGAATTGAAGATAGATATCGAAAAGAAGGAACAGATTGACGAGATGAGAAAAGATTTCCTGTCAAATGTTTCCCATGAGTTAAAGACACCGCTGGCACTGATTCAGGGTTATGCAGAAGGCTTACAGGAATGTGTGCAGGACGATCCGGAGAGCAGAAATTTCTATTGTGAGGTCATTACAGATGAAGCAGAGAAGATGAACCGCATGGTAAAGAAACTTCTTACTTTGAATCAGCTGGAATTTGGGAATGATGCTATTGTGATGGAACGGTTTGATATCACCGAACTGATACGTGGAGTAACTGCCAGTAATGCCATTATCTTAGAACAGAAGGGAGCTATTCTGGAATTTGACGAGCAGCCGCTTTTTGTATGGGCGGATGAATTTAAGATAGAAGAAGTTATAACCAATTATCTGAGCAATGCAATCAACCATTTGGAAGGTGAAAACCGGATTAAAATTTCTTATAAATGTAAGCAGGATGTAGTAAGAGTCAGCGTGTTTAATACAGGAAAGCCGATTCCGGAAGAAGACATTGATAATATCTGGATTAAATTCTATAAGGTAGATAAAGCAAGAACCAGAGCTTATGGAGGCAGCGGAATTGGTCTGTCCATTGTAAAAGCAATTATGGATTCCATGCATCAGCAGTGCGGAGTCATTAACCATGAGGATGGTGTGGAATTCTGGATAGAATTAGACACCAGCAATCGCGATGATAACGAGGAAGAATGTGAAATAACTATTGCCTGAAAGCCGGAAAAATGCTAACATGGGAATAGATTGATAAGTTAAGGAGCGCCTATGAGGGACAGAAAGATAAAAACAACGGCATGCGTGCTGTTGGCTGCGTTATTATTAGGTGGATGCGGAGAGCAGCCGATTGAATTAACGGAGCAGGAAGAACAGACAATTGTAGATTATGCAGCACATGTAGTATCAAAGTATAATATAAAGCAGCAGGATGGAATTGTAAGACTATCGAAGAGTGAAGAGACAACAGAGACTGCAGATACCGAGGCTGTGGAACAGCCGGATTCCACTGAGCAGATGTCATCAGAAGGTGGAGATGCAACAGGAACTCCGGAGAATGCGGCATCGGACAACAGTGTGTCCTTAAACGATGCAGTAGCAATACCGGGTATTGATACGCAGTACACCGGTGCGGAATTTGCAACAGTTTATCAGCAGAATTCATCCTATATGGTAGAGCCGGATGCCGGAAATAAATATCTGGTTTTACATTTTCATTTAGAGAATGCTGGAACGGAAGCAGTAGCTTGTGATATGTTAAGCCGCAAGGTGTCATTCCGCGTGACGTTAAATGACAGCGTGGAAGCTGTTGCACAGGTCACAATTCTGTTAAATGACTTTGGAACATATCAGGGAACTATTGAAGCAGGAAGTGGTACAGATACGGTTTTACTCTTTGAGGTGCCGGAAAGTACACCGGAAGATTTGAGTAAAATCTCTCTGGAAGTAGTCGAAAACACGGTACATAAGACCTGTAATCTATAAAATGGTAAAAATATCTAGAGAATTGTAAAAAACGGTGCATTTTTATGTGATATTATGTTATAATTTGAAATAGAAATATTCTAAGAAATGACCTTGGGAGGAAAACATAAATGGAGACAAATATTCTGTTAGAAAATGGTACGAACGAACTGGAAGTGCTGGAGTTTACTTTAGGGGATAATCATTACGGAATTAACGTAGCGAAGATTCGTGAGATTTTATCCTATCAGCCGGTAACCCCGGTACCAAATGCACATCCGAGTGTGGAAGGAATCTTTATGCCACGAGATACCATGCTGACGGTAATCAGCCTGAGAAGATGCCTTGGTATGCAGGATGAAGAAGGAAAAGGTTTGTTTATTATCACAAACTTTAATAAATTAAATATTGCATTCCATGTAGATCAGGTTATTGGAATTCATCGTGTCTCCTGGTCAGAGATTATCAAACCGGATGCAACAATTAATGTCCAGGACAAGGGTGTATCAACCGGAGTCATTAAACTGGATGGACAGTTGATTGTTATTCTTGACTTTGAAAAAATTATTTCTGATATCAGTCCGGAAACAGGACTTAAGGTATCTGATGTAGAGCAACTGGAAAATCGTAACCGTAATGATTCCCCGATTATGATCGCAGAGGATTCCCCATTATTAAGTAAATTGATTACAGATTGTCTGAAGAAAGCAGGTTATACCAACCTGAATGTCAATACGAACGGACAGGAAGCATGGGACAAGCTTTGTGCTTATGAGAAAGCCGGCAATGTAAAAGATAAAGTACATTGTATTATTACAGATATCGAGATGCCATTGATGGACGGACACCGGTTAACAAAACTGGTAAAAGAGAACGATAACATGCATGATATTCCGGTAATCATTTTCTCTTCCCTGGTAAATGATGAAATGAGAAGAAAAGGTGAATCACTCGGAGCAGACGCCCAATTGACTAAACCGGAGATTGGAAGTCTGGTACAGGCTATCGACAGACTGATTGACCAGACTGGAAAGTAAGGAAAGAACGCAGACAAAGGGGTGTGATGTTACATCACATCCCTTTCCTTTACGCTGTCCGGCATCTGCTGGGAGATGTTGTGGCAGACCCTGTAAGCAGATATACAGGCAACTTGGATACATGGAGGTATAAATTTGAGTAAGAGCGAAGATTATCTGGACGATTTGCTGAATTCAGTTTCAGATGCTAACAGAAGAAATAATAAGAAGGATAGCGAGAATCTGATTCAATCAATGAATGAAGAAGCTGCAAAGCCAAGAGAACGGGAGAAAAAGCCGGTAGAAAAGAAGCACGAGGACTACTCCGGCACAGGATTCCAGCGTGAATTTGAAAAGGAGCTGGCAACAGGAGCAGCAGATGATTTCCTGCAGGAATTCGAAATGGAATTAGACGAAGAGGCATCAAATCAGGCAGATATTGATGTCAATGAAGACAAGACATCCGATGTCGAGGAAGCTTCGGAGTCAATCTCATCAGGAACCACAGATATGGCAACAGATGGGTCTGCAGCATCAGATATGATGGAAGATGTGAATGATATTATGGATGCGGTTCGGAAGAAGGTTGGAGATTCCGGAGAGGAAGAACACCCGGATACGTCGAAAACACCGGAAGATGATGCTTCCGAGGAAGAAGAGACGCTGGGCTTCTTTGATACGCTGGATGAAGATTCGGCGGCGGAGATACCGGAAGCATCAAAGACAGAATCTGAGGAAGAGGAACCGCTTCTTTCAGAAGATGATGATGCCATTAATCTTATGGATATGTTATCCGGAGATGCTGACTTATCCGATATCGGCGATTTGCTGAAAGCAGATGAAAATGGAGAAGAATTAGAGCATTCAGAAGATGAGGACAGTGAGGTCCAGGATGAATTTGAACGCCTTGGAAGTATCGAAGAATTAAAGGATTTAAAGGAAGCAAAGGAAAAAGAGAAAAAACAGGGATTCTTCAGTAAAATTATGTCCGCTTTATTTGGACCGGATGAAGAAGAGGATGATACAAAGATTGCAGAAGATGACAGCCTTGGCAGCATTTCATTCGAAAATAGAGAAATCTTAAAAGAGATGGATGCAGACGAGGGAGCCGGTAAGAAGGGCAAGAAAAGAGAAAAAAGAAAAGAAGGAAAAGGCGAAGAAGGAGAAGGCACCAAAGGTAAAGAAAGAGAAGCCTCCAAAAGAAATAGACCGTACGCCGCCTCTTCCAAAGAAGCCGGTTATTCTGATTTTTATTATGGCACTTTCCATTCTTATTTTGATTTTGCTGGGAAGCTCCAATTTGCAGTATGGACAGGACATGCAGCAGGCAAAGGATGATTTTGCAAGCGGCTCCTATGTAACAGCATTCCAGACCATAGCTGGTTCTTCTGTAAAGGGAAAAGACGAGAATTTCTATAAGAAGGCACAGGTGCTGGCTTCCATACAGAGAGAATATCAGTCTTATGAGAGCTTAAGCGGAATCAATGAAAACGAGATGGCTTTAGACGCACTGATTCGTGGATATGGCAGATGCGTAGATGGCGCAGACCTGGCTCAGGAATATGAGATAACAGACGAAATGGCAGGACTGAAGAATCAGATTTTGCAGCAGTTATCAGACCATTTTGGTGTATCGGAGGAAAAGGCAGCAGAATTGCATGCGATGACAAAGAGAACAGATTATACAAAGGCAATTCAGGGGATACTTGCAGCAGCAGGACTGGAATAGGAGAACATTATGATAGCAATTATTGACTATGATGCAGGAAACTTAAAGAGTGTGGAAAAAGCATTAGCATATCTGGGTGAGGAAAGCGTAATTACAAGAGATTTTCATACCATTGAACAGGCAGATAAGGTGATTTTACCGGGCGTTGGTTCTTTTGGTGTGGCAATGGATAATCTGAAACGCTATGAACTGGACAAGGTCATCCATGAAGTCTGTGAAAGAAAAGTGCCATTCCTTGGAATCTGCCTCGGACTTCAGTTAATGTTTGAAGGAAGCGAAGAGTCAGAAGGAGTAGAGGGACTTGGGCTTTTAGAGGGAAAAATTGTGCGAATCCCGGATACTTATGGGCTGAAAATTCCGCATATCGGTTGGAATTCCCTGCATTTACAGAATAATGGAAGACTGTTTCAGAATGTGCCGATGGATGCCTATGTATATTTTTCGTGCATTCTTATTATTTACAGGCAAAGCATGAAAAAATTGTAAAAGCAACTACGGAATATGGAGTCACTATTCATGCATCTGTGGAGCAGGACAACATATTTGCCTGCCAGTTCCACCCGGAGAAGAGCAGCTCCGTTGGACTGAAGATACTTAAGAACTTTGCGTCATTACAGGGAGGTGTGAAATAATGTTTACAAAGCGAATTATTCCCTGTCTGGATGTAAATAACGGACGAGTTGTAAAAGGTGTGAACTTTGTGAATTTAAGAGATGCCGGTGACCCAGTGGAAATTGCGGCAGCATATGATAAAGCCGGAGCAGATGAAGTGGTATTTCTAGATATTACAGCATCTTCGGATAACCGTAATACAGTAGTAGATATGGTAAGACGTGTAGCGGAAAATGTATTTATTCCATTTACCGTAGGCGGAGGAATCCGCTGTGTAGAAGATTTTAAAGTGCTGCTTAGGGAAGGTGCGGACAAGATTTCCATTAATTCTTCTGCAATTAATACACCACAGTTAATCAGTGATGCGGCAGACAAATTCGGAAGTCAGTGTGTGGTTGTTGCTATTGATGCGAGAAGAAGAGAAGATGGCAGCGGCTGGAACATTTATAAAAATGGCGGAAGAATTGATGTAGGTATTGATGCGGTAGAATGGGCAATGAAAGTCGAGAAGCTTGGAGCCGGAGAAATTCTTTTGACCAGTATGGACTGTGATGGCACGAAAGCCGGTTACGATTTGGAACTGACCAGACAGATTGCAGAAAATGTATCTATTCCGGTCATTGCTTCCGGTGGAGCCGGAACGAAAGAGCATTTCTATGAAGCTTTGACAGAAGGTAAAGCAGATGCAGCACTAGCAGCATCATTATTCCATTATAAAGAACTTGAAATTATGGACCTTAAGAATTATCTTGCAGGTCGCGGGGTATCAGTAAGGAGATAAAACTATGGCAATGATTACCAATGACTGGCTGGACAGTGTATCTGCCGAGTTTAAAAAGCCATATTACAGAGATTTATATGATTTTGTAAAAAAGAATACAGCACCCATGTGGTATATCCACCGGCAGATGATATCTTTAATGCCTTGCACTTGACACCGCTTTCAGAAGTAAAGGTGCTGATTTTGGGACAGGATCCATACCATAATGAACATCAGGCACATGGTCTTAGTTTTTCCGTACTGCCGGATCAGAAAGAGATTCCACCATCTTTACAGAACATCTATAAAGAACTACAGGATGACCTTGGCTGCTATATCCCTGACAATGGTTATCTGGAAAAATGGGCAAAGCAGGGTGTATTATTATTGAACACGGTTCTGACCGTCCGTGCACATCAGGCGAACTCCCATCAGGGCAAAGGATGGGAGCATTTTACGGATGCCATTATCCAGGCGGTCAATGCCCAGGATCGACCAGTTGTCTATATGCTGTGGGGCAGACCGGCACAGAGCAAAATTCCGATGCTTACCAATCCGAAGCATCTGATATTAAAAGCACCTCATCCAAGCCCGCTTTCGGCATACCGTGGTTTCTTCGGATGCAAACATTTCTCACAGGCGAATGCATTTTTAGAAGAGCATGGAGTAGCACCGATAGACTGGCAGATTGAGAATTTATAGGATGGATTTTAATGTTGACTTGATACCAATAATGTTGAATAACAAAGCATTGCAGGATTTAATAGGTTTCTATGTTAATTGGCATGGAATATCTGCAGTTCTTAGCACATATTTTTTCTTGATTACAAAATGTCTTTCCGTTGCTTTGACTGACTATCAGCACTGTCCGTCAAAGACGGATGTTACATAAAAGTTTATAAGGGGCACTAAGAATTTCGAAACATATTGTGTTTTGCCCGGCAACCGGTGCAAATTCACATCCATGTTCAGATTGCACCTCGCCGGCATCCTGTGCCGGCGTTGCCGGTTGCTATACGAAATTCTAAGTGCCCCTAATAAATTTTGTCAAACATCCGTCCTTTTGACGAACCGTGCTGATAGTTTGTCAAACATTGGAAAGACACTTTATATTGTAAAAAAGAAAAATATGTGTTCTAGAACTGCGGTATTTTATGCCTGACATAGAAACCTGTTAAATCCTGTAATTTATGTTATCAAATATATTGGTATCCAGCCAACATAAAAAAAATTATTCCTAAAATGAGGAGTGCCCCGACATCTTTCGGATGCCGAGGCTATTATGAAAAAATATATCTAAAAACATGAGTTTCTTTTGATGGTTCTATAGTATGCTATAAATATGACAAAACTATGAACAAACCATAAAAACTTTGTGAAAAGTTACAATAGATGAAAAAAATCACATAAAAAGTTGTGAATTTTACACAATATTGCAATCCTGTGCCTAAAATGCTATAATAGCATTAACAATAGGCAGACGTGGGACAAGGATGTTACACATCAGATATCAAAGGAGTGATTATATGATAGGCATTTCAAATTATGATTCGAATTCAATTCACACATTGTTTTCCGGATTATCAAATGGAAACAGAACTTCAAACAGCGGTTTGTTAGGGATTAATATTGTTGATTATTCTGCAATTCGTACCGGTTCCTATTTTAAACTGATGAAGGCATATTATGGTGGAAATGATTCTGCCAGCAAGATTGTAGAGACAAACAAGAAGACTTCAACGTCTACTGCAAAGGATGATACTAAGACATTAGCAAAAATTGAAGATGCTGCGGAAGAGTTGAAGGGTGCATCCGATGCTTTACTGGATAAGACCAAGAAGTCTGTATTTAACAAAGTAACAACAACCGATGCAAAGGGTAATACCACAACAGATTATGATAAAGACGCAATTTATAAGAAAGTAAGTGCTTTCGTAGACAGCTACAATAACCTGCTGAAGAAATCAGAAGATTCCAATACTAATGGAATTCTCAATGCAGTTTCTTCCATGGTTCGGACTACGGATTCCAATGAAAAGTTACTTTCTAAGGTTGGAATTACCGTTGGTGCAGATAACAAACTCAGTATTGATGAGGATACCTTTAAGAAGGCAGATATGTCTTTGGTAAAATCTTTGTTCAATGGAAATGGTTCCTATGGATATCAGGTATCTGCAAAAGCATCTTTAGCAGATTATTATGCAGAACGGGAAGCATCCAAGGGCAATACATATGGTAATACAGGTACATATACCTACAATTATAATACCGGAGAGATTTATAATACGACAACCTAAGTGACCGGTTAATAATTATGATTCGCATAATGACGGTGTAAATGTCAGGTATAAATAATATATGCAAATAGCAAGAAACGTGTGTTACAGGAAAGCAATTTTCGGTAAAGCAAAAAGCAGGTGTTCCGATTGGAACACCTGCTTTCTATCTTAAAAGCTATTTTTAGTTATCATTCTCGTCTTCTTCACTCATGGAGTAAACCTGACGTTTTCTTGCCATTTCATCACTTTCTAAGTATTCATCGTAAGTGGTAATCTTATCAATGAGTCCGCCATTTGGAAGAAGCTCCATAATGCGGTTGGCAGTGGTCTGTGTGAACTGGTGGTCACGGGAAGCGAAGAGTACAACACCCGGAAATTTAATCAGACCGTTGTTTAATGCGGTAATGGACTCCATGTCTAAGTGGTCGGTAGGCTCATCTAAGATTAAGACATTGGAAGCCTGAATCATCATACGGGAGAGCAGTACACGCACTTTTTCTCCTCCGGAAAGGACTCTCATTTTCTTCATGCCATCTTCACCGGCGAAAAGCATTCTTCCTAAGAAACCACGTACATAAGTAGCATCTTTGATCTCGGAATACTGGGTCAGCCAGTCTGTGATAACAAGGTCAGTATCAAAGATTTCGGTATTGTCCTTCGGAAAATAGGACTGGGAAGTCGTAACCCCCATTTGTAAGTTCCTTCGTCCGGCTCCATCTCACCGGCAAGAATCTTAAAGAGCGTTGTCTTTGCCAGCTCGTTGCTTCCGACAAAAGCTACTTTATCATCATGTCCTAAGATAAAGGATACATTGTCTAATACTTTTACGCCATCGATAGTTTTGCTTAGCCCCTCTACGGTAAGAACCTCATTACCGATTTCACGCTGTGGGCGGAAATCAATGTAAGGATATTTACGGCTGGATGGTTTGATTTCATCCAGCTCGATTTTTTCAAGGGCACGTTTTCTGGAAGTTGCCTGTTTGGATTTGGAAGCATTCGCAGAGAAACGGGAAATGAACTCCTGTAACTCTTTAATCTTTTCTTCCTTCTTTTTTGTTGGCTTCTTTCATCTGCTTAACAAGAAGCTGGCTGGATTCATACCAGAAATCATAGTTTCCAGAGAATAACTGAATTTTCGCATAATCGATATCTGCGATATGAGTACATACCTTATTTAAGAAATAACGGTCATGGGATACAACGATGACAGTGTTGTTAAAGTTAATTAAGAACTCTTCAAGCCATTCAATGGCATCAAGGTCTAAGTGGTTGGTAGGCTCGTCAAGCAGCAGGATATCCGGATTTCCGAATAAAGCCTGGGCTAAGAGCACCTTAACCTTGGTAGCACCCGGAAGGTCACGCATAGTGGTGTAGTGGTCTTCTGTCGTGATGCCAAGACCATTTAATAACATGGCAGCATCGGATTCTGCATTCCAGCCGTCCATTTCAGCAAATTCGCCTTCCAGTTCACTGGCACGGATACCATCTTCATCGGAAAAATCCTCTTTTGCATAGATAGCATCCTTCTCCTTCATGATATCATAGAGACGTTTGTTTCCCATGATAACGGTATCTAAAACGGAGTACTCATCATATTTGAAGTGGTCCTGCTGCAGGAAGGAAAGACGTTGTCCCGGTGTAATAACCACATCGCCGCTGGTGGAGTCTAATTGTCCGGATAAAATCTTTAAGAAAGTAGATTTACCGGCACCATTGGCACCAATCAGACCGTAGCAGTTGCCTTCCGTGAATTTAATATTTACATCTTCAAACAAGGCTTTCTTCCCGATTCGTAAAGTTACATTGTTTGCACTTATCATAATCAAATCTCCTGACTCTTTGAATTTACGGTGCTTTCATGCTTATGCACCAATTCGTATCATACTAGAAAACAGTGGAAAAGCAACTAAAACTTCTTATAGAAGAAATTCGTGATTGTTCTTCATTTCGTACAGTCCATAATCTTGATAATCGACAAATAAAATGCTAAAATGTGATTTAGGTCGATAAGACATAAGTTTTTTATTTAAATAAGGAGGAATAAATAATGTCCAGAGCAAAACAATCAATGGACGGTAATACAGCAGCAGCTCATGTAGCTTATGCATACACAGACGTTGCAGCTATTTATCCTATTACCCCGTCCAGTCCAATGGCTGACTCCGTAGACCAGTGGTCCGCAGCAGGTCAGGAGAATATCTTTGGAAATCAGGTTAAAGTCGTAGAAATGGAATCAGAGGCAGGAGCAGCAGGTGCCGTACATGGTTCTCTTGCAGCAGGTGCTTTAACCACTACATTTACCGCATCCCAGGGTCTTTTTATTAATGATCCCTAATATGTACAAAATCGCTGGAGAGCAGCTTCCATGTGTATTTGATGTATCAGCACGTACCGTTGCAACCCAGTCCTTAAATATTTTCGGTGATCACAGTGACGTATATGCATGTCGTCAGACAGGTTTTGCTATGCTTGCTGAGACAAACCCACAGGAAGTTATGGACTTAAGCCCAGTTGCACATCTTGCTGCAATTGATGGTAAGGTTCCATTCATCAACTTCTTCGATGGATTCCGTACATCTCATGAGATTCAGAAAATCGAGAAATGGGATTACGCAGATTTGAAAGAAATGTGCAACATGGACGCTGTAAAAGCATTCCGTGAGCATGCATTAAACCCAGAGCATCCAGCTATGCGTGGTTCTCATGAAAACGGAGACGTTTTCTTCCAGCATCGTGAAGCTTGTAATACAGCTTACAATGAGTTACCGGCTATCGTTGAGAAATACATGGGCAAAATCAACGAAAAACTTGGTACAGATTATGACTTATTCAACTACTATGGAGCAGCAGATGCAGACCGTGTTATCGTAGCAATGGGATCTATCTGTGACGTAGCAGAAGAAGTAATCGACTACTTAACAGCAGCAGGAGAGAAAGTCGGATTAATCAAAGTTCGTCTGTATCGTCCTTGGGTATCTGCTTCCTTATTAAAAGTTCTTCCTAAGACAGCTAAGAAGGTTGCTGTTCTTGACAGAACAAAGGAGCCAGGAGCATTAGGAGACCCATTATACTTAGACGTAGCTACAACATTACGTGAAGCAGGATTAAACGACGTTGTATTATGCGGTGGACGTTACGGATTAGGTTCTAAAGATACTCCTCCTTCATCTGTATTCGCTATCTATAAAGAACTGGAAAAAGATTCTCCAAAGAGCAGATTTACAGTAGGTATCGTAGATGATGTTACAAACTTAAGCTTACCAGAGGTTAAGCCGGCTCCGATCACATCTGCAGAAGGTACTGTAGAGTGTAAGTTCTGGGGTCTTGGTGGAGACGGTACAGTTGGTGCCAACAAGAACTCTACAAAGATTATCGGTGACCACACAGATAAGTATATCCAGGCATACTTCCAGTATGACTCTAAGAAGACCGGTGGTGTAACAATTTCTCACTTAAGATTCGGTGACAAGCCAATCAAGAGCCCATATTACATCAACCAGGCTGACTTCGTAGCATGCCACAACCCATCTTATGTAACCAAAGGATTCAAGATGGCTCAGGATGTTAAACCAGGCGGAGTATTCATGATTAACTGCCAGTGGTCAGACGAAGAGTTAGCTCATCATCTGAATGCTGAAGCAAAGAAATACATTGCTGATAACAACATTCAGTTATATACAATCAATGCAATTGACAAAGCAATTGAAATTGGTATGGGTAAACGTACCAACACAATTTTACAGTCTGCATTCTTCAAACTTGCAAACGTTATGCCTATCGACGATGCAGTAGAATTCATGAAAGCAGCAGCTAAGAAATCCTACGGTAAGAAGGGTGACGCTGTCGTAGAAATGAACTACAAAGCTATCGACGCTGGTGTAGACGCAGTATAAGGTTGAAGTTCCAGCATCCTGGTCTAACCCAGAAGCAGATCCAGCTCCGAAGGAATTAACCGGACGTCCTGAGACTGGTAAGATGGTAAGAGACTTAATGGAGCCAATCTCCAAGATGGACGGAGACAGCCTTCCGGTATCTGCATTTGCAAAGAATCCGGATGGACAGTTCGAACTTGGCGCAGCTGCATATGAGAAGCGTGGTACAGCCGTAACCGTTCCGACATGGAATGCTGAGAAGTGTATCCAGTGTAACCAGTGTGCATTTGTATGTTCTCATGCAACCATTCGTCCGTTCATGTTAGACGAAGCAGAAGTAAAAGCTGCTCCAGAGCAGACAAAACTTGCTGATACAAAGCCAAAGGCTGGCGAGTACAAATATACAATGAGCGTATCCCCATTAGACTGTATGGGATGTGGCGAGTGTATTACCGTTTGGCCTGAAGGCGCAATCGAGATGGTTCCTCAGGAATCTCAGGCAGAACAGCAGCCAGTATTCGATTACTTAGTAGCAAACGTTGGAAAGAAACCTGGTATGCCGGCAGACAATACCGTTAAAGGTTCCCAGTTCAATCAGCCATTGCTTGAGTTCTCAGGCTCTTGTGCAGGTTGTGCAGAGACATCTTACGCTCGTTTGATTACTCAGTTATTTGGTGAGCATATGTATATTTCCAATGCAACAGGATGTTCTTCTATCTGGGGCGGTCCTGCAGCAACATCACCATATACAGTAAACAAAGATTCCAAGAAAGGTCCGGCTTGGGCAAACTCCTTATTCGAGGATAACGCTGAGCATGGTTTTGGTATGGAAATCGGACAGAAAGTTCTTCGTGAGCAGGCAATTGCAAGCGCTAAGAAATGTGCTGAGTCTGATAAAGCAAGCGCAGAATTAAAGGCTGCATTTGACAAGTTCGAAGAGACTAAGAATGATACAAAAGCTAATACACCTGCAACAGAAGCATTAGTTGCTGAGTTAGAGAAAGCAGCAGCTGCAGGATGCCCAGATGCTAAGGAAGCACTTGCTAAGAAGAATTACCTTGCTAAGAAGTCTGTATGGATCTTCGGTGGTGATGGATGGGCTTACGATATCGGCTTCGGCGGATTAGACCATGTACTTGCTTCCGGTGAGAACGTAAACGTTATGGTATTCGATACCGAGATGTACTCCAATACAGGTGGTCAGGCTTCCAAGGCTTCCAACATCGGTGAAGTTTGCCAGTTCGCAGCTTCTGGTAAGGAAGTTGGCAAGAAGAGCCTTGCAGAGATCGCTATGAGCTACGGTTATGTATACGTTGCACAGATCGCTCTTGGTGCAAATATGGCAAATGCTGTTAAGGTAATTGCTGAAGCAGAAGCATACAACGGACCGTCTCTGATCATCGGTTACGCTCCATGTGAGCTGCACGGTGTAAAGGGTGGTATGAACCACTGCCAGGATGAGATGAAGAAAGCAGTAGCAGCAGGTTACTGGAACTTATTCTCATACAACCCGGCATTGAAAGCAGAAGGAAAGAACCCATTCACTTTGACTTCTAAGCCAGGTGATGGATCTTACCAGGATTTCTTAAATAACGAGACACGTTACAGCAGATTAACGCGTTCCTTCCCAGACAGAGCAGAAAAACTGTTCAAAGCATCTGAGGAAGCTGCAAAGGCTCGTTATGAACATCTGTTAAGATTAGTTGAACTTTACAAATAAGATTAGCTGATTGGACAGAAGAATCTGACGATTAGGTAAAATAAAAGAGATGTAATTTACAGAAGTGTAAGTTACGTCTCTTTTTTTTACTTTATAAGAACGATATCAGATTAAAAATCCTGAAAACGACACAATTTTTTGAGAGATTTTGTGGTACTTTTGGTTCATTTTTGATAGAAAGTATTGACTCATTGAAAAAAGAAAATATAATCTTCAAGACGAAAATTAGTCTGATTATTTCATTTGAAAAAATCAAATCTATATGCCAGAATATGACATAATTCTATACAAAAAATATATATACTTACATTCAACACAAAAGAAAAATCACATGCATGAAAAGACAGGGGAAGGTCATAATAAAGGCAGCAAAAGAATAACAGGGGGTGCAGTTTGTGGCAGATAAGGATTTCCGCAAGCTGAAACGCTGGGAGTTGATTGAAATTATAGAGGGACTCCAGAAGGATTTGCAGGAAACTACAGAAGAAAATGACGGGAATAAGGACAAGAAAATAGAATTAGATGGGGCACTTCAAGGTATACGGGCGGAACAGGCTCGCAGAGAGAAGAAGCAGCATCTTTTCAGGGCACTCGGAATACTGCTTGTGGTGGCAGCAATTTCAGTATTGATTGCAACAAGATTAGTACCGGTATTGCAGGTTTCTGGTAAGAGCATGGAACCGGCATTAGAGAATGGTGAGCTGGTAGTAATAAAGAAAACCACAAAAATCAAACAGGGAGATATCATAAGCTTTTACTATCAGAGTAAGATACTTGTGAAAAGAGTCATAGGAACACCAGGTGATTACATAGATATAGACGAAGACGGCAATGTATATGTAAATGGTGAAAAATTAGATGAACCATATGCAATAAAGAAAGATTTAGGGAATGTGATATTGATTTTCCTTATCAGGTGCCGGAAGGCAAATATTTTGTGATGGGAGACCATCGTTCAGTATCGGTTGACAGCCGGAGTTCAGCCATTGGGTGTGTGGCAGAAGAACAGATAATTGGAAAGGTGGCTTTTCGATTCTGGTACCATTGAGTAAAATGGGATTCCTTAAATAGGGAGAGATAGGGATATGCAGGAAAATGTAAGAAAACATGTAAAGAAAGCAGAAGAAAAGAGAAAAATCCGCAGAAGAACAAAAATTTTACTGGGGATATGCTGCGTTCTTGTGGCAGTGGGTGTAGTCTGGGGACTGATTCTTCCGGGACTTGCAGCAACAGGAAATAAGGAAACAGAGCAGACGTCAGCCGGAGGCACGATTAGTGAGCGTATTAACTTGAGCGTTTCACAGAAGAGTCCGGATGATGGGAAAAATGGACAGATTCTGTATGCAACCGTTAGTGCAACCAACTCAAATCCGACAGATACAGAGCTGGTACCGGTTCGTATCCGGATTAGTGATTTGCCGGAAGGAGTTACATTGACCGGTTTTGAAGAAAGTGATGTTATGCAGGTTACTTATAAAGCGGTCAGTGAAACAACAGAAGAAACACTGGAAGTAAAACTGGTAGAAGAGGATGATGAGACTTACATAGAGTTTGAACCACCTGCAGGTTCAACCGTTTCTTTCGATTTGCAGTTTAATTCCTTAAATGGAATTATGGAAAAGGATTCCAAGGTAACATTGACACCGGAGATTCCGGATCAGAAAGACAATGATGTGATTTCTGAACCGGCAGAATTAATCTGGCATGGAACGAATCTCTGGCAGGATTTGAAAAAAACTGTCAGCAAGGAAATTATTCCGGTGAATGGAAAGACCAATACGCTGGAAGGAACATTAGATTATAGAATCACTGCAAACAGTATGAATCCATGCGGAGTTGGTGATACTGGAGCAATCTGGACAGATCATGTAGAGTTGAGTGATGTATTGACATTACCGGATGGAATCAGCTTTCCGGAAGGAACCAAGGTCAGTGAAGATGGTGTTTCCATTGTGGATAGCAATGGAAATGTGATTTTCCAGTTTACTGATCTTCAGGGAGGAACCGTTACAAGCCTGACATTGGATGGAAAAACTGTTACATATAAGATTAGTGTGCCGAACCAGTATATGACAAATGGTGTGCCAACAAGAGAACAGGAGCATCTGAATGTAAGTGCAAGTCTGAATGTATCAAAATTAGTATTAACAGATAATTATATTACAGTAGCCGCAGAAAAAGTAAAAGAGGATGTAATTACAAATCATGTTGATTTTGAATCTGTTCCTTATAAAGAATATGATCACACAAAATTATCCGCAGATGTAAAGTCAAGACCGGAAATAAAAGAGGACTTTAAAATTGTTAAGACGGCAGATAAGAAAGAAGTAATTGCCGGTGATACCATTAATTATACGATTACGGTAGAAAATACTGGAAACAATCCGATTAAAGGAGAAGCTTCAGATGGAAGCGTTTATAAGGTGACAGATAAACTGCCGGAGCATCTGGTGCTGACTGCGGAGCAGATACAGGCAATCCGGAATCAGGGCGCGGAATATGACGAAGAAACCCGCACAATAAAGCTGGGCACCGGGTACATTGAAAGCCGGTGAGAAAGCAGAATTTACATTTGCGGTTAATGTGAAGAGCCAGGAGGAACTGGCAAAATATCCAAACAATACCTCCATTCACAACAAAGCATCCTATAAAGGCAAAGATTCAACCATTACCGTTATTTATAAGAAACCGGAGCTTACCATTGACAAGAGCAGTGATAAGAAAAATGTAAAAATGGCGATTTGGTTACTTATACTGTAACTATCGAAAATAAAGAAGACTATCAAACCATTGAACAGATTTTAGAGGATACGCTGCCAAAGGGACTGGTGTTCCAATATATCATAGATAAGAATGGAAATCAGGTAACCGAAAGTGCAACGGACTTCGTGGCAGAGTCATCCAATGCAGTAGGCGGCAGCCGCTATGTAGGACTTCAGGTGGATGGCAAGAAGCTGACATTTTCTTTGGGCAGACTGAATGCCAAAGAGAAAGTAACGATTAAATATGTATGTAAGGTAGACCTGAATGAATTGCCGGAAGCAGCGGATTATGACCTTGTAAATCATATCACCAGCAACTCATCCGGCGAAAGCACCGGAGAAACCATTGAAGTGGAAAATCCAATTACCGTAGATAAGAAGGTTAATGGCGGGGAAGGTGGAGAAACCTTTAAAGCAGAGGAATTATTTAAATACAGCATAACGATTACAAATGCTGATGGAGATGCCGCATATAAGAAAGGCGGACTGTCATTGACAGATGATATGCCATATCATGTCTTTCCTTCGGATGAATACAAGATTTATAAGGCAAAGCAGGCAGGAACGTTAAATTCCAGATATCCAAAGAATGATGAGGAACTGGTAGAGGCTGGTATCAGCTGGAAAGAGTATGTAGAAAATACATCTGACTGGGGAACTTATTATACAAAGATAAATGGTGAATATGTGCAGATAAAGAGATACTGGATTGGCAAGAGCAATGGAATAAATATCAGTGCACATAAAGGAATCCGTTTAATCTGGAAGATTGGCACCATGTCACCGGGTGAAGTGATTGAAAAAGAATTCAATGCTTACATTTATATGGATGATAAAGAGAATGAACAGACGGGAACCTTTACTTATACCAATAGTGCAACCGTAAACGGAATGAAGGATACAGTAACGGTAAAAGGGGAGCCGGAAGGAAAAAAGAAACTGGATCAGGCAGTGGATGTGCAGAAGAGTGTGTGGGCAATTCTGGATCAGTTCCATCAGTGGAAGACCAGCCAGTTAAAAGATAAGTCCATATTCTCTAAGAGTGTAAATGAAGGAAATTATCTCGGAAATTATGTGATTTACAATATTACAGTAACAAATACAGGAGAAGATCCGGTTCATATTGATACATTGGAAGATCATATGGCGGATGGTCTGGAATATGTTGGAATACGTCCGAGCCTGGGATATACGCTTCCGGTTCAGATTGAAAAGAGTTATAGTGAACCAATTAAGTCAAACGACTGGAACATGGCGCAGGTAACCAATATCGATGGCAGAAGTCTGGTAAGGGATGTTACCATTGCAATGACCAATGATGATAAGGAAAATCATATGGTTACCTTTACGATTGGAGCCGAGGGCAAAGGTTATGATTTGCCGGCAGGAAAGAATCATTCATTCTTTGTGATGTGCAAGGTAAGTAAAGACGTGGAATTAGATGTTCCAATTACCAATACCGTGGATTTATTGGTAGATAAGGATGTGGAATATCGTGAGAATCCGAATGACATTACAATGAGAGGAACCAGGGATGATTCCAGACAGAATAACGGCACATCGGAAGATAAAGGAATTGTAGGAGAAAAGCGTGTTATTTCGTCATCTGTAATGATAACACCAAAGGATGTAATTGTTCCGGGAATTACCAAGAAAGCAGTGTCCTATATACCATCTGGTAAAAATGTGGAAGATGCTGTTGAATTGGAAGAGAAGGACAATATACAGCCGAATGTAACGACAAAGTGGCTGTTGGAGTTACGCAACGATGGAACCATTCCAATTTGCGATTATACAATGAAAGATTCTGTTCAGTCTCCGTTCCATATATTGTCGAAAGAAGAGGCAACCAATAAAACCCTTCACCTGGGACTTGACAAAAATGCTTTTGTACTGACCATTTATGATGAGGATGATAATGTACTTCATAAGTATGATTTGTCTGAAGAAGTATGGAAGCTGATACCGGATAATGCGACCCACGAGTTTTCACTGTATCTGGAGGGAAAAGAATATCAGATTCCTGCAGGTGGAAAAGCGGAGTTTACGGTATATACCAGAAATACAGTATATGAGAACAAGATTTATGAAAATACTGCATATCTCCTGCCGGATGATCCGTTTGATGATAACAGTGTAAAAACGGGAGAACTGGTGACGGATGACAGTGGAAAATATATTGGAGTAAAAGCTTCTGATTGCGTTTATGCATTGGGTGATTATGGTTCATTCTCATGGAAAACGGTAGAGGAAACCGGTAATTCAGATAACCGGGGAAGCGGCTATCTTGGACTGGAAGGAAAGAATTACATTTATCTGGATGAAGATGGAAAAGATGTGATTTACACCAACAATATTGAAAATGTCAGCAATAACTCCTTTACACAGATGGTTATTGTAGACAGTATGCCACATATAAATGATACCGGAGTACTGAACCAGAAAGAAAAACGAGGAAGTGAATTCTCTGTTGCATATGCCGAAGGACTGGAACTCTGGGTAACTGAGGAGAGCGGCACAAAACGGCAGCTGGAAGAAGGCGTGGATTATTTTGTGGAATTTTCAAATCTGGTAAGCTTTACTGAAGCTGATATGTCGGGTACTTCAACAGAACAGTGGCATTCCTTCTGGCAGTCAGATGATGTGTCCTTCCGTATAAAGATGGCAGATACCTTTGCATTAAAGAAGGGCTGTATTCTTACCGTGAAATATAATGGAGTAGTAGGAGAGAATGCAAACCCGGGTGAGACTGCATGGAACAGCTTCGCATACCAGTATACGGCAGAAGTAAACGGAAATGAAAAAACACTGCGGGCAGAGCCTCCGAAGGTCGGAGTAAAGATTTATAAGAAACCGGTAATTGAGAAAGACGTTCTGGATGCATATGGAAATGAACTTCCATATGATCAGATGAAAACCTTTACTTTTGTATTATATAAAGGTGACTCAACGGATGAAGCTGATTATATTACAGAATTTGCCGTATGCCAGGGTGGATCGGTTGCATTGAAGACCATTACAGACCAGAATGGTAATAAAGCGTTGGAAGATGGTCAGGTCTACACGGTGAAAGAAAAACTGGTAAATGGTTATGAGTTAGTTGGAATAGGTCAGAAGGGTACAGAATTAAGCAAAGAAAATAAATATACCTTTACCTATTATGATAATCTTGATAGTATTTCGATTCAGGTTAAGAATCAGGAATACGGTTATGAACTTCCGGCAACGGGGGGAACAGGTACTACTGTTTATACTATAGGTGGTGCAGCAATTATGCTTATGTCATCCCTGTTGTATGGATACCGGATGAGACGGAAAAGAGAAAGGGGTGCAGGCATATAAAGCCCCTTTTGAGGAAATCCGTTTCAGGTATCAAATATATTAAAAGGTCAAAGAAGGAGAAAGAAGATGAAAAAATTGAAAAAACTTTTTGCAGCAATGGTTGCAATGGTTATGGCATTCGCAATGGGTGTTACTGTTTATGCAGCAGACATTACAATTACAAATGGCGCAGCAGGTTCTGAATATGCGGCAGATTACTGAATGCTACAGATGGTGGTGAAGGAAAATTTGCATACACATTAAATGATAAGTATGCAGCAGCACTGAAAGAAGTAACAGGAAAAACAGAAGATAAAGATGTAATTAATTACATTTCAGGATTAGATGCAGATGGTATTCGTACATTTGCAGATGCAGTATTTGCAAAAATCAAGACATTAGAGCCGGAAGCAAAAACATCCGATGATAAATTTAGCGGTGTTGATCAGGGTTATTACCTGATTGCAGAAACAAAAACAGGTGATGAAGGTGATACCTATTCCCTTGTTATGTTAGACACAGCTGGAAATGACAGCGTAACTGTAACAACAAAAGAAGACAGACCGGAACTTGAAAAGAAAGTAAAAGAGAAAAATGACTCTACCGGTGCAGAGAGTGACTGGCAGGATGCAGCAGATTATGATATCGGAGATAACGTACCATTCCAGTTAACCGGTACGGTAGATGCAAAATATGATAAATATGGAAGTTATTATTATGCATTCCATGATACCATGTCTGACGGACTTACTTTCAATGCAGATTCTGTAACTGTAACAGTGGACGGAACAGCAGTAACAACCGGCTATGAAGTAGTTACAGAAGATTTAGATGATAGCTGCACTTTTGAAGTTCGTTTTGCAGATTTAAAGAATATCAAAGCAGTAAAAGCTGGAAGTAAAGTAGTTGTAAATTACACCGCAAAACTGAATGAAAATGCAGTAATCGGTGAAGGTGGAAACACCAACGTATCCAAACTGGAATACAGCAACAATCCTTATGGGGATGGCACAGGTGTAACTCCGGAAGATAAAGTTATTGTATTTACATATAATTTAATTGCAAATAAGGTAGACGGTAACAATGCTCCTCTTGAGGGTGCAGGATTTACCCTTTACAAATTAGACAGCACTACAGGTGATTATGTTGCAGTTGGAAATGAGATTACAGGAGTAACAACCTTCTATTTCAAAGGTGTAGATGCAGGCCAGTATAAATTGGTTGAGACAACTGTTCCAGCAGGATATAATAAAGCAGATGATCTTGTATTTTCAGTAGAAGCAACCTATGATACAACATCAGATAATCCGGAATTAAAGACATTAGTAGTAAAAGATGCTTCTGGAAAGGTTGTTTCAGAAGGAACAGAAGCAATCTTTACAGCAACTTTAAGAACAGGTGCTGTATCTACGGATGTACAGAACTTAAGTGGAACTGAACTTCCTGCAACCGGTGGTATCGGTACTAAGATTTTCTATACCGTAGGTGCAATTATCATGATTGTAGCAGCTGTATTGTTAATCACAAGAAAACGTACTGCAAAAAACTAGAATTTTAAGATGAACGGCGGTAATTCACCGGGAATTCCCGGTGAACCGCCGGTTTATACACGAACGAGACTGGAAGAAAATTCCCGCTCGCTGGGACTTTGACAGCATTAGGGAGAAATCTATGAAGAGGACATTAAAGAAATTATTTAAGAAAGATAAACTGAATGTAATGTTAGTGTTTGTTTTTATCATAGGTCTCTCCGTGATGCTGTATCCGCCAATTAGTTCTTACTGGAATTCAAAAAGTCCAGTCAAGAGCCGTTGCGTCTTATAGTAATGCCGTAAAATCACTGACAGAAGAAGAAAAAGACACAATGTTAAAAAAAGCTGATACCTACAATGAAAAATTAAAGGATGTGAACCAGTACCATTTCTGAATTATGCAGAGGCAGGCGATTATAACAGCATTCTTGATATTTCCGGCACCGGCATCATGGGTTATGTTACAATTGAAAAGTTAGGTGTGGAACTCCCGATTTATCATGGAACTTCGGAAGGAGTATTACAGGTTGCAGCAGGCCATTTAGAGGGCAGTAGTTTGCCGGTTGGAGGAGAAGGCACACATAGTGTTCTTTCTGCACACAGAGGACTTCCGTCTGCAAGACTTTTTACAAATCTGGATAAAATGGAAGCAGGAGATACCTTTACCGTTACCGTATTGGATCGTAAACTGACTTATCAGGTGGATCAGATTAAAATTGTAGAACCACAGAAAATTAATGATCTTACAATTGAAGAGGGAAAAGATTATTGTACATTAATGACCTGCACTCCATATGGAATCAATTCTCATCGGCTGCTGGTAAGGGGTGAGCGGATTTCACAGGAGGAAAGCGGTAACTTTGTGATGGCAGATGGATATCTTGTCAATACTTCTGCAGTTGCAATTGTAGTTGCGATTATATTACTGTTCTGGATTTTACTGGGACTTTTGATTTGGCAGCGGTTTAGCTGGAAGAGGAAAAAGGAGTAGGGAATGAAACAGAAATGGAAGCAGAAATTACCTGGAATTCTGCTTGGACTGGTTTTCCTGGTCGGACTGGGAATCTTTGCATATCCGACTGTGGCAGATCAATGGAATAAATACCATCAGAGCAGGGCAATTGCCAGTTATGAAGAAACTGTTGCAGATATGGATGAAGTAGACTATCAGAAGCTCTGGGAGATGGCAGAGGAATATAATTCCCAGATAGGTAATAATACCTTCGATGGGGATGCATTTTCGCAGGAAGAACAGAATATGAGAGAAAGTAAATACTGGTCCGTATTAAATCCGGGAGATAATGGGATTATGGGATATATTTCCATCCCGAAAATAGAACAGAGACTTCCGATTTATCATGGAACTTCGGAGGCAGTATTACAGATTGGCGCAGGTCATATGTCCGGAACCAGTCTTCCGGTTGGTGGTAAGGGAAAACATAGTGTACTGGCAGCACACCGCGGACTGCCAAGTGCGAAACTTTTTACCGATATTGACCAGCTTGTAGAAGGTGATAAATTCTATGTGCATGTACTGGATAAGGTGCTTGCATATGAAGTGGATCAGATTCTGCCGATGGTAGAAAAGGATGATACGGATACTTTGACAGAGGCAATGAAGAATGTCGAAGGGGAAGATTATGTAACACTTTTCACCTGCACCCCATATGGTGTAAACAGCCATAGACTGCTGGTGCGTGGTCACAGTGTCCCGTATAATGGAGAGGATGATGAGAAGGCAATAGCCAATGAATCTATGCTTCAGACGGTGAAAGATTATTATATGTTATATGCAATACTGGCAGTTGCAGCAGCAATTTTGATTACAGTTTTGATAAAGATTATTCGAGATAGAAAAGTTTCAAGAGGTTCTAAGGAGGGTGGAAAATGAAAAAGTTAAAAATAAAGAAAGGGTATATTGCGGGATTACTGACGTTGTTTTTGGCAGCAGCAGGATTACATGTGGCATCTGCATATGCCACCAATGTAATAGATCCGGCAGAACCTTGTACTTTGACTTTATCTGTGCCGAAGGGCGAAGAATATACGGAAGAACTGAATGGGATGGAACTGCATGCTAAAATATATCAGGTAGCGACTGTGGATGCAGCAGGAGAGTACAGCGAAACATCAGAATTTAAATCCCTCTCTTTAAAAGATGCGGTAAATGGAGATGTTACATGGGAAGAGATGACAGCGAAGGCAGCGGAGCTCGCTTCGGATAAAACCCCGGATACAGAATGCACGATTACGGATGGAACAGGAGAGAAAGAACTGAATTCTGGGATATATCTTGTTGTGGTTGAAACTGCATCAACCGGTTTTTATGAGTATAATTTTAATCCAGGTCTGATTGCGTTGCCGGATAATCAGGCATTTCATTCTGCAGGCGCAGAAAACAAATGGATTTATGAGGTTACAGCAAATCTAAAACCGGAACGTTCTCCACGGTATGGAAGTCTTCTTATACAGAAAAATCTTGATAACTATAATGAGACAATGAAAGAGGTAACCTTTGTATTTTCGATAGAAGCAGTAGATGAAAATGGTAATACGGTATACAGTAATGTAGTATCGACCACACATTCATCGGCAGGAACGAAAGCGGCAATTGCAGATCATATTCCGGCAGGTGCAAAAGTTACTGTGACAGAGGTATATAGTGGGGCTGGTTATAGACTGGTAAGTGAGCCACAGCAGACAGCAGAAATCAGTGCGGATGAAATCGTAACAGTGGAGTTTGATAATACATATGACCACGGATTGAATCCGGGCTACGGAGTGACCAATCATTTCGATTATGATGAAGATGAGGGATGGCAGTGGACACAATTACCGGATAATAGTGTAAAGGAAGAATAAAGGAGGCTGGAATATAAGATGATGAAGAAAAAAACAAAAGTGTTCTGGCTGACTGCAGCAGCATTGGTATTCCTTGCAGGGGCAGCAGTGCCACCGGCAATGGCGTATTTTACAACTTATGTGGAAGCGGAAGGAGGATATCCGATTACACTTGGTAATGAAACTACAATAGAAGAAAAAGTTGAAAATATGGAGAAGCATATCGTACTTACAAATACAGGAGAAAGTGATTGCTTTGTCAGAGTAAAGGTATTCGCAGGAAGTCAGATTACATTAACTATGTCCGGCTTGTCATGGAATCAGGGCGAAGATGGCTATTGGTATTATAGTGATATTGTTCCGGTAAGTGGCAATACAGAAGAACTTTTAGCCAAAATAGCAATACCGGAGGAATATAAAGAGAGTTTTAATGTAGTGGTCGTTCAGGAGTGTACACCGGTTCTCTATGAAGAGGATGGAACACCATATGCAGACTGGAACCGGATTGCAGATACCAGGACAGATATAGGAACTGCAGATGCAAGGGAGGCTGGTGAAGAATGAGCCGATTGAAAAAAAGTAATGAAGGGAAGAAAAGGAACCTTTTTATTATTGGGTGCAGCAGTACTTCTTCTGGCAGGAAGTGCGGTTGGAAGTGCGAGAGCAGCACTTACTTACTATAGTGAGAATTATACCGCACAGATGGAAATGTATGATATCGGAGTGACTCTGGTGGAAGAATCTGCCAAGGGTTCTAAGGATATCAGCAGCCGTGATTATGCAGGAAGTGATGATGCCTGGAAGCAAAATCAGGGAGCACTTCTTACAGATATGCTGGATGAGACCGATGGAAAGCTGGTAGCAGGAAGAAATTATAAGGAAGCACTTTCCAAGTAAAAAACAGTGGCAATATTGATGAATATGTCCGTGTGAGAATTTATAAGAGCTGGAAGAATGAGGATGGAAGCAAGGAAACAACACTTGCTCCGAGTTTGATTGAATTAAACCTGACCCAGAATGGCTGGATTGTGGATGAAAATGCATCTACGGAGGAGAGAACTGTTCTTTACTACCATCGGTATTGAAGGTGGGTGAGAGTACACCGGCATTTTCTGATACTTTAAAGATTGATAATTCCATTACGTCAAAGGTAACGGAGCATACAACGGAGGAAAATGGACTTAAGACCACTACTACAACATTTAATTATAATGGGGTTTCCTTTCATGTAGAGGCAGAAGTGGATGCCGTACAGACACACAATGCGCAGGATGCGATTAAGAGTGCCTGGGGAGTTGATGTTTCTGTTGATTCCAATGGAAATCTGACATTACTGCAGTAAGGAGGAGACTGAGATGAAGAGAAAATGGATTGGTATCATGGCAGCTCTGGCTCTGGTTGCAGCAGCCCCTGTTCAGGTACAGGCAGAAGAGTTTTCCGGCGGTGATGACTGGAACGTAACGTTTGATGGAGAAAAATTAAACAGCACATTTAAAAATGCAGATATTGATGATGCGATATATCAGCTTCAGCCGGGAGATACGGTAAATATCAGACTGGAGTTAAAGAATACCTATGATGGGGATACGCAGTGGTATATGACAAATCAGGTATTACAGAGCCTTGAGGATTCACAGAGTGTGGCTTCCGGAGGAGCATATTCGTACATACTTTCTTTTACGGCTCCGGATGGAAGTAACCGTATTTTATACAGCAGTGAAAATGTAGGTGGAGATACGGTAGGAGAAAGTGGTGAAGGTCTTCACCAGGCAACCAATGCAATGAAAGATTATTTCTATCTGGATGAGCTTGCGAAAGGTGAAAAAGCAGAGATTGCACTAACCGTAAAGCTGGAAGGTGAGACACAGGGAAATACCTATCAGGATACCCTGGCAAAATTGCAGATGAATTTTGCGGTAGAATTGTTATCCAGTGGTTCAACACCATTGTCGAATCATGTCGTTATTAAAACGGGTGATAATAATCAGGTGCTTCTTTTTTCAGCACTTGCTCTGGCGGCAGGACTTGTTTTAGTCGTCCTTTTTTGTTGTGAGAGTGAAGAGGACACGAAAAGAAGATGAGGCAGCTGAAAATCGGTTGGAAAAGGAGGAGTAAGGGATGAAGAATAAAATAAAAGAAAGAATGGAACGTATTCTTCACGGAAGTATTTTATTTACAACATTACTTACACTGGCATTTCCGGTACAGGCATGGGCAAAAGTTGGTGGAAATGAAACAGAATATACCTATACAGTAACGTTATGCTCTGGAAATCAGGGATATTTTTCAGATACGAATGGAATTACAGTAGACAATCATATAACAGGTTCTTCTTATCAGATTGAAAAGGAAAGCCAGGGAGAAAAAATAAAAATCAGTGGACTGAAATATGGTGACCGGGTTATGGTTCGGGCACAGTCCTGTATTCAGCTAAAGGAAGATGGAAAATATTATATTGGTGGAATCCGGGAGAGCGGAAGGGATAATAATACTGTTGGAAAATCTGCCTTTGTGGTAGAATCTGATCAGGAGTATGTAGCAGCATATGCAATTGCGGGAAATATGGTAGCATATACTGTGAATTATCAGGATGCCAATGGAAATGCACTTTCAGACAGTGAGACCTTCTATGGTGCAGTGGGTGACCAGCCGGTGGTGGCGTTTAAATATTTTGAAAATTATCGTCCGCAGGCATATAATCTGACGAAAACCTTAAGCAGCAATGAAGCAGAAAACATTTTTACGTTTGTATACACGACGGATACACAGAGTGCGGCAAACAGTGCAAATGCCGGAAATGATGCAAATGCAGCAAACAATGCAAATGCAGCAGACAATGCAAATGCGGCAAACAATGCAAATGCGGCAAACAATGCGAATGCAGCAGATGATGCCAATGCGGATAATAATCAAGGGGCAGATGGAAATGTAAATATTCCGGATGAAGAGACTCCGCAGGAACTGGTAAATCTTGATGATGAGGAAACTCCGTTAGCAGATATGCAGCAAAAAGGATGAGAAGACCAAAAGACCGGCAGGAAATATGCCATTGCTGATTGGTGTAGCATCAGCGGCAGTTGCAGGACTTGTGGCTCTTACTGCTTTTTGCATTACGAAGAAAGAAAATGAATGTCAGAGCAGAGGCATTAACGAATGGGAAAAACAAAAAGAAAAAAAGAGGACAATAGCCAGAATCTGTAGTATGATAGGAGTATCTCTTCTGATATTGGTGATTCTGATTTGCATACCATTGACATTACCAAGGCTTACAGGGTTTGATATTTATACAGTTGTAACCGGAAGCATGGAACCGGCGATTCCGGTAGGAAGTCTTATTTATGTCAGGGAAGAAGCACCGGCAGAACTTATGGAAGGTGAAGTTGTGGCATATCGGAGCGATACAGATGCGGGAATTATCATTACCCATCGTGTGGTGAAGAATCAGGTGGTGTCCGGTCAGCTGATTACCAAAGGAGATGCAAATGAAGCGGAGGATATTTCCCCGGTTTCCTATGCACAGGTAATTGGAAAAGTAACCCTGACCATTCCGGTATTAGGAGGGATATTTGCAGCTATGGTAACCTTTTACGGTAAAATTGTAATCGTCTCAGTTGTATTACTGGCGGCAATTTTATTATATATAGGTACAGATAGCAGGAATATACCGGAAAAGGAATAGGTGTGTTGTCATGCAGAGGCAGAAGAGCCGGCACAGTAAGAAATATTACCTGATAATATGGATGACCGCAGGGATATTGCTGATGAGCGGTGCATTGGGAGGCTGTGGCGGAGAGAAGAATTCTCCGGAGCAAAGCAGCAATGATACCGCAAAGGGAAATCGTGATGCGACAGCAGAAGTATTACATCCGGAGGCTTCCGGAGAAGTGGCTTATGGGACAGATCAGATTGCCATTGATGCATCGCATGCATCCGATGGTTATGTGATGCTTAATTATACCGGAACTAATGAAAAGTGAAATTCCAGATAGAGACACCGGAAGGGGAAGCATATACCTATCTGGTGACAAAGAATGGAACGTATATTGTATATCCGCTGACACAGGGAAGCGGTACTTACCAGTTGACCTTATATGAAGCTGCATCAGTAGAAGAAAATTTGTATGCAACAGCATTTACCCAGAGTATTGATGTTACCATTACGGATGAATTTGTCCCATTTCTGGCACCTAACTGCTATGTGGATTTTGATGAGAATTCCAAGGCGGTAAAGAAAGGGGAAGAACTGGCAGCAGGCTGCGGCAGTGACCTTGATGTAGTAACCAACATTTATCATTATGTAATTGAAAATATTACATATGATGAAGAAAAAGCAGAGAATGTTGCATATGGATATGTGCCGGATGTAGATGAAACACTTTCGTCCGGAAAAGGAATCTGTTTTGATTATGCAGCATTGATGGCAGCGATGCTTCGTTCGCAGAGAATTCCAACCAAACTTCAGGTAGGATATGCGGGTGAGGCTTATCATGCGTGGATCAGCTGTTATGTGGATGAGATAGGCTGGGTAGATAATATGATATCTTTTGACGGAAAGGACTGGTCTCTTATGGACCCGACCCTGGCAGCCAATAATGATGATGATACTGTAAAAGATTATATTGGCGACGGAAGCCGTTATATTATAAAGTACACATATTAAGAGAGGAAGAAAAGTATGGGAAAAAGTAAAAACAGCAAAAGCTGTCAAATCTTGAATGTGCATCTTTTGCAGCCAGATGACAATGGTTCTGCATGCAGGCTTTCCGGCAGTTGAGGGGTGTCATTATTACTGGAAGATGCAAAGGATGTGCAGGAAAAGGCAATACTTCAGGTAATGTATGATGAAATGATAAATACAGGACTGTTATATCCGGCACTGGAAAAGACCAGTGTATTTCCGGATTATCTTCTTCAGATGGTTAAGATAGGAGAAGAAACAGGTACACTGGATGATGTTATGAATGGGCTGACTCACCATTATGAGCGTGAGGATGAGATCGAGAAGAGTATTAAAAGCGCACTTACATATCCTTTGATTATGGTTGCTATGATGATAGCTGTAATTGTGATACTTTTAACAAAAGTAATGCCGGTATTTGAACAGGTATTTCGCCAGTTAGGCAGACAGATGACCGGATTTTCCGGTGGCATGCTGGTATTGGGAAAAACAATTTCGAATTATGCAATTGTATTCATTGCAATAGCGGCGGTAATCGTTGGAGTATTTGTTTATTTTGTAAAGAGCAGAAGAGGACGAAGAGCGTTTGCTGGTTTTAGCAGAAAAATGCACTTGTTTCATGGCTTATATGATAAAATCGCAGCATGTCGTTTCGCAGACAGCCTGTATCTGACTTTAAAGAGTGGACAAAATCCGCAAAAAAGGACTGGAATTTGCAGACGAATTGATTGCAGATAAGAATTTTTCAAAGAAGATTAAGAAATGCAGCCAGAAAATGGAAGAGGGCGAGGATTTTGCAGCAGCAGTAGGCGGTGCCGGAATATTTGAGGGCTTGTATGAGAGGATGCTGGTGATTTCCGGGAAAACCGGAGAGACCGATGAAACATTAGAGACGATAGCAAGACAGTATGAAAGAGAAATTGATCAGAGAATGTCTTCTTATATTGCAATATTAGAACCGACACTTGTAATTATTTTGTCTGTTATTGTCGGAATGATACTGTTATCCGTGATTCTTCCGTTGATGGGAATTATGGCAGGACTGTAAGAAGGAGATGCATATGGAAGGATTTCGTCGAAAGAGGCTTTTTTTTCATGAAAAAAGGCATTCTGTCTGGGCAAAGATATTATTTACGGTAGCCATTTCCAGTTGTATTATTTTATTGACCTGTCATGGATTGAACCGATTGATGGCGGACAGTAAAGAGGAGGAAAAACGTTCTTTAGAAGAGGCTCTGCAGAGAGAAATCGTGCAGTGTTATGTGCTGGAAGGACATTACCCGGACAGTCTTTCGTATCTGGAAGAACAGTATGGTTTTTCCTATGATAAGGAGCATTTTTTTGTGGACTACCAGCTGCTTGGAGCAAACATTATGCCGGATGTGACAGTAATTGAGCGCAAGAATTAGAGTGAAGAGGGATGAATATGGCAGAGAGTACCGCCAGAAAACATACAATTGATATATTATTTCCATGGGCATTGTTTGGGCTGCTGGCAATCTGCGGACTTCTGGTGCTTATCCTGGCAGCAGATATTTATCAGGATACGACGACTATGGCAGATGAAAATTATGAAAGCAGAACAGTATTGTCTTATCTTACGGAGAAGATTCATCAGAATGATAATGGGACAGTTACTATTGGTTCGGTGGATGGAACAGACAGCCTTATCATCCGTCAGGATTATGATGGAGAAGAATATTGCACCTATATTTTTGAAGAGGATGGCATGTTGAAAGAGCTTTTTGTCCGGTCCGGAACTGCTGTAAGTACAGCGGATGGAAAGGCAGTTATTCCGGTTGAAGATTTTAAGATGGAAGCTTTGGAAAATGGATTATTGCATTTTTCCTGTATGTCGGAAGAGGGGAGAAAAATGGATACTGTGGTGGCTGTTGTCGGCAGTGGGCAGGAATAGAGGAAGGCATATGATAGAAAGGCAGGCAAGACGTTCCGGGGTATTTTTACTGGAACTTATGATATCGATTTTATTTTTCTGTATTGCTGCAGCGGTGGGATTGCAGCTATTTGTAAAATCCCATTGCATCAGTGAAGATGCAGGAAATATGAATATGGCAGTACATAAGGCTGCAGCGGCAGCAGAAGTATTCCGCTCCGGAACAGATATGGAAGATTATCTGAAGGAAGAGTATTCTTATTATGAGAAAGAGGATAATACATTTTTGGTATCCTTTGCTGCTGACTGGGAGAACTGTAAGACGAAAGATGCGGAATATACCCTGTGGATTACACTGGGTGAAGCGAAGCAGCGGATGGTCGGTCATTTTGCAGTAAAGCAGAAGAATGGGGAGAAAGATAAGATTATTTATGAAGTGGAACTAAAGAGAGTAATCAGTCAGAGAGAGGCGGCAGAAGATGAGTAAGAGTGCATTATACGAAGAAAAACGCAGACCGCGTATAGCCAGTCCTTTTGGATACTCTTTTTTTGTTAGTGGTAGTATTGATTCTGACTTTTTTATTATTCGCAGTGTTGTCATTATCTTCGTCCCTGCGGGATTATAAATACAGTAAACGGGCGGCAGATAAGATGAGTGCCTATTATGAAGCATGTAACAAGGCAAATGATGTCTTAGCAGAGATAGATGCTATTCTGGAAGAAACCGAAAATAAAGAAATGGCGCTGCAGGAAATTTCCGGATTGCCGGAGGTGAAGGATGCAGCTGATACCATAAGCTTTTGTGTGCCGGAGACGGACACCCAGGAGTTACGTGTAAAGCTTTCTATTACGGAAGAGACGGATGGAGAGACAGGAGAAATGCTGGAATGGAGCATATTAGAATGGAAAGAAACTGCTACTGATGTAAGACAGGAGAAAACCAGGCTTCCGTTGATGGAACAGCAGAAATAAAGAGATTGGTGGGAAAATTATGGATGTAAAAGAAGTATTACGAAAAGCAGTAGAGGAACACGCATCAGATATATTTATTATAGCCGGACTTCCGATATCATATCGTTCGAATAATGTAATTATAAAAGAAGAGGGAGAGCGGTTGATGCCTCCTGAGACAGAAAATTATTTAGAGCAGATATATGAACTGGCGGACCATCGTGATATTGAACGGTTATTAAAGCATGGGGATGATGATTTCTCCTTTGCGGTGCAGGGACTGTCAAGATTCCGTGTCAGTGCTTATAAGCAAGAGGCGCATTATCAGCAGTGGTTCGTGTGATTACCTTTAATTTGCCAAAGCCGGAAGACATTGGAATTCCACAGAATATCATTGACCTTGGTCTGCAGCCAAAGGGAATGGTATTAGTAACAGGACCGGCAGGAAGTGGTAAGTCTACCACGTTAGCCTGCATGGTAGATGCACTGAACCGCCGGTGTGCCAAGCATATTATTACGTTAGAGGATCCGATTGAATATCTGCACAGCCATCAGCATGGAATTATCAGCCAGCGTGAGATAAATGTAGATACTGAAAATTATGTAACGGCATTGCGTGCATCCCTGCGGCAGAGTCCGGATGTGATTCTTCTTGGAGAAATGCGTGATTACGAGACGATTGGTGTTGCCATGACAGCGGCAGAGACGGGACATCTTATTATATCCACCTTACATACCATAGGAGCGGCTAATACCATTGACCGTATCATTGATGTGTTCCCGGCAAATCAGCAGCGGCAGATTGCAGTACAGCTTTCCATGGTGCTGCAGGCGATTGTTTCCCAGCAGCTTGTGCCGGATGTGAATGGCAATGTGATCCCGGCATTTGAAATTATGACTGTGACACCGGCAATCCGCAATATGATTCGTGAGAATACAGTGCCACAGATTGACGGCGTTGTATATTCCTCGAACCGGGAAGATATGATATCCATGGACAGCAGTCTTTTGAAATTGTATCAGGAAGGAAAGATTACAAAAGAGACAGCACTGGTTTATGCATCCAATCCGGAAATGTTACAGAAACGCTTATAAAAATAGCTTGACGAGGCATAGAGAACATGATACAATACAACAGTTGTGAATAGGCGATGGTCCTCTGTTGCAAATGAATGCATTAAGAACATCAAAATATACAGGAGGTCACAAAATGAACGCAAGTGAAATTATTAAGAACATTGAAGCAGAGCAGTTAAAGGCAGATGCACCAGAGTTTCGTGTAGGAGATACCGTTAAGGTTTATGCGAAAATTAAAGAGGGAAACCGTGAAAGAATTCAGGTTTTCGAAGGTGTTGTATTAAAGAAACAGGGTGGAAGCAACCGTGAGACATTTACCGTTCGTAAATTCTCTAATGGTGTTGGCGTAGAGAAGACCTGGCCATTACATTCTCCTAACGTAGAGAAGGTTGAAGTAGTAAGAGCTGGTAAAGTAAGAAGAGCTAAGCTGAATTACTTAAGAGGTCGTATCGGTAAGAAAGCAAAAGTAAAAGAGTTAGTAAAATAAGAATCTGTCAGAGGGACGTGCCAATGTGTATCGTCCCTCTTGTTGTATTTACGCGAGTAGCGAGAGAAATCGCATACTTGCATGCAGATTTGGCGAGCACCGCGATAACTCGAGAAACTCGCAAAGCGTGTTTCTCGTAGTTACCACGTATTCGTAAGAAGCTGCCGGTGGCAGTTTCTGCAGATAGATCGAATGATATTCAGGTAAGAAGGAGAACATAAGATTATGCGTAGAGGAAGCGTTCGTGGTCTGAATTTTGGCAGACGTAGAAAGAAAATAAATGTACCACTGCTGAAGGAAATCGGCACCTGGGTCATTGAGATTGCAATTGTCCTGGTGATTTCATTTGTATTTGTATATTTTATCGGACTTCGGACCACTGTGGTAGGACAGTCCATGAACCCTACGATAGAGAACGGAGAAGAGATTCTGGTTAATCGTTTTGTTTATAAACTGAAGAAACCAAAAGCAAATGATGTTATTGTATTTCTTCCAAATGGAAATGAAAAGTCGCATTATTATGTAAAGCGTGTCATTGGGGTGCCGGGAGATAAGATACAGATAAAGAATGGAGCAGTCTATGTAAATGGAGAACTGTTTGATGAAAAAGTAGATACAGCTGCCATTGAAGATGCAGGACTGGCATCCGAAGAGATTACGGTAGGGGAAGATGAGTATTTTGTATTGGGAGACAACCGCAACAGCAGTGAGGACAGCCGTTATGCCAATATTGGAAATGTAAAACGGGAATATATTATAGGAAAAGCATGGTTCCGGATTTCTCCACTCCGGAAAATCGGTTTTATCAAATAGAAGGACAGTAAGGGAAGAGAGGAAAATAAGATGCAGTTTCAATGGTATCCGGGACATATGACGAAAGCAAAACGTCAGATGCAGGAAGATATAAAACTGGTAGATTTAGTAATAGAGCTGGTGGATGCAAGAATTCCGGTGAGCAGCAGAAATCCGGATATAGATACCCTGGGAAAAGGAAAAGCCCGTCTGATTTTGTTGAACAAATCTGACCTTGCAGATGAAAGAAAAAATGAAGGCTGGACAGAGTTTTTTAAGAAAAAAGGGCTATTATGTAGTACGCATGGATGCCAGAAATAAAGGAAGCATGAAGCAGGTGTCTGCAATTATAGCAGAAGCCTGCAAGGAAAAGACGGAGCGTGATTTACGAAGAGGAATCAAGAACCGTCCGGTGCGGGCTATGGTAGTGGGAATCCCGAATGTGGGAAAATCCACCTTTATCAATACTTTTGCAGGAAAAGCCTGCGCCAAGACTGGAAATAAGCCGGGTGTAACCAAGGGCAAGCAGTGGATTCGCCTGAATAAGAATGTAGAACTTTTGGATACACCGGGTATTTTATGCCAAAGTTTGAAGACCAGAGCGTTGGGTTAAGACTGGCACTGATAGGTTCTATCAAAGATGATATTTTAAATATTGATGAACTTTCACTGGAACTGATTCAGATTCTGCGGGAAGAGTATCCGGGTGTATTAAAGGAAAGATATGGAATGGAAGAAGAGGGAACACCGGCAGAGATGTTGGAGAAAATTGCCTTAAACCGTGGCTGTATCAAAAAAAGGAAATGAAGTAGATTATGCCAAAGCCGCTGCACTGGTGCTGGATGAATTCCGTACCGGAAAGCTCGGTAAAATTTCACTTGAAAAACCGGAAGTGGAAGCATAAGATAAAAATAAGAATAGGAATCAAAAGAGTTGGAGCAAGACGGAGATATGAAGGAAGAAGAACACGGCAAAAGAGGAAAGGCGGTAAGGGAAAGTGTCAGTTTCATACTATATCTCATTGTGATTGTGATACTGACATTTTGATGATACGTTATGTTGGACAGCGGACCAGAGTGGATGGTTCGTCCATGGAAAATACCCTTACCAATGGAGATAATCTGATTGTAGATAAGATATCCTATCGGTTTCATGAACCGGAACGTTTTGATATTATTGTATTTCCGTATCAGTATAAGGAAAACACTTATTTTATCAAACGGATTATCGGAATGCCGGGAGAAACGGTACAGATTACCGATAAGGGAGAGATATTGATTAACGGAGAAGAACTGGTGGAATCTTATGGAAGAGAGGTTATTAAAGACCCGGGACTTGCATCAGACCCGATTACATTAGGTGAGGATGAATATTTTGTGATGGGAGATAACCGCAATTACAGCAAGGACAGCAGGTTCCCGGATGTTGGAAATATCAAGCGGGCGGATATCATAGGAAAAGCATGGCTTAGAATCTATCCATTTGATAAAATTGGATTTATCCGGCACCAGTAATAAAATCGGAAGAGCAGTTAGAGGGTAAAGTGATTATGGCAGAAGAGAAGAAAATCGGAGCAATCAAAGAAGAGTTACAGGCAGCAGAAGATAGTATGCTGCCTGATTTTATAGCAAGATATGAAAAAGATGAACGAAGCGGCGTAAAGAGCCTTGTGGAAAAAGCAGGAAAGCGGATACAGAAGCTTGAGGCAGAGTATGCCCGGATTGAAAATCTGAAAAAGTATGAAAAAGAATATGCAGATGCCGGTTATATCTGCGGTATAGATGAAGTGGGAAGAGGTCCGCTGGCGGGGCCGGTTGTGGCAGGAGCTGTGATTCTGCCAAAGGATTGTGACATTTTATATATCAATGATTCCAAGAAACTCAGTGCATCCATGCGTGAAAAACTCTATGATGAAATTATGGAGAAGGCAGTGGCAACAGGAATTGGAATGGCAGGTCCGGGGCGGATTGATGAAATTAATATTTTGCAGGCTACTTATGAAGCTATGCGGCAGGCTATAACGAATTTGAAAGTAAAACCCGATATATTATTAAATGATGCGGTGACAATACCGGGAGTAGATATCCGTCAGGTTCCGATTATCAAAGGAGATGCAAAGAGCATTTCCATTGGAGCAGCCAGTATCATTGCAAAGGTAACAAGGGATCGCATGATGGTTGAATATGCGAAAATTATGCCGGAATATGGATTTGCGGATAACAAGGGTTATGGCTCCGCAGCCCATATTGCAGCAATCAAAGAATATGGACCAACACCAATTCACCGGAGAACCTTTATTAAGAATTTTTACAGTGAATAATTCCAAAGAAATTGGCGATGCAGAGTGGAGTGATTGATATGCAGATTTCAGACATGTTAGCACAATACAACAGAAGTTCGGCTACCGGAGCTACAGCAACAGCCCCGCAGCAAGGGGTTCAGCAGCTGGTATCAGCCGTACGGGAAATGACGGTAGGAAATGTATTTGAAGGAACCGTAAATGATATCAAAAACGGAACGGTTACGCTTGGACTGGCAAATACCAGACTGTTCAGGCGAGAATAGCAGCAGGCGTACAGTTAGCCGTTGGTCAGGCGATGTTTTTCCAGGTGAAATCCAATGATGGAACTACCGTTGAAATTCGACCTTATACCAATGGAAATCTCAATAATCCGACGTTGTTAAAGGCACTGGATGCAGCAGGCATTCCGGCAGAACCAAGAATGATAGATATGGTCAATTCCATGATGGAAGAGCAGATGTCCATTGGCAGGGAAAGCCTTATGGATATGGCACGCAGTATTTCTGCATATCCGGATGCGGATATTAAGTCACTGGTATTGATGCATAAGCTTGACATTCCGATGTCAGAAGAATTTATCCGGCAGTTTGAAAATTATAAATCTGATCAGGCAGCAATCACTTCACAGTTTGATGATGTCTTGGAAAGCATCGGAAAATTATATCAGAACGAAAACCTTTCCGAGACAGAGGCATTGGAACTGGGAAGCCGAATCTATCAGGTGTTGAAGCAGGATGGTTCTTTGGATATGTCTGTAATTGTAAAAGAGGGAGTACAGAAAGGAAGCTGGAGTCCGGTGGAACTTCAGGAAGGAGCCATACTGGAAGGAGCGTCAGAATTTGCTGCCACAGAAATCACAGGAACGGAATTAGCAGAAGCTGAAACGATAGCAGGATCCATAGAAGAAACATTAGATGGCGTGCAGTATTATGCCAGGGGCAGTGTCGGTGCATTGTTTACAGAGGGGCAGATGAAGGATTTTTCAAATCTTCTGAAAGAATTTCCACAGCTTGCAGGCAGTAAATTATTTACCGCAGAGGGGACTTTAAACGGAAATCTTTCTACAGGTGCATTTCTAAAAGAACTGCATCAGGTACTGGATGAGATAATGGGTTTAACCGGAGGTTCTGCAAAGAAACTGTTTTCCAGTAAAGAGTATCAGAAAGTGCTGGAATATGAGGTAAAACAGCAGTGGACACTAAAACCGGAAGAAATCAAAGGGGATGCTGTTAAGCATCTTTATGAGAAGATGGAAAATCAGATGCAGAAGATGCAGGAGCTGGTGCAGGAATCCGGTCAGAGCAATACTTCCCTTGCGAAAGCAGTAAGTAATCTGCAGGGGAATATTGAATTTATGAATCAGATTAATAATGCCTATCATTATGTGCAGATTCCCCTTCGGATGTCAAATCAGAATACCCACGGAGATTTATTTGTCTATACTAATAAGAGTGGTGTGGACAGACCGGATGGCGAACTGAGTGCTTTTTTACATCTTGATATGGATAACCTTGGTGCAACGGATGTGTCTGTGCGGATGAAGGATAGAAAGGTGCATACGAATTTTTATCTGGAGGATGAGAAATCCTATGATTTAATCGAAGAACATATGGCTGAGCTGATGCAGCGGCTGCAGGAGAAAGGATATTCCTGTACGGTACAGGTGGAGAACCAGTCCAGAAAGAAAAAACTGGTTGAAGATTTTATGCAGCAGGAGCATCCGTCAGTCGGAATCCTGCATCGGTATTCCTTTGATATGAGGGCGTAATTTATGAAAAATGGAATCTGGCATCCGGCAGACTTTGATGGGAAAAATGCCGGAGAAGAGAAAACAAAAGAAAAACAGCAGTTGCCATCGCATATGAGCCGGGAGAGAGGGCACCAAAGATACTGGCAACCGGCAAGGGGTATCTTGCGGATAAAATTATTGAGAAAGCCAAAGAGGAAGATGTTCCGCTGTATCAGGATAATCAGCTGGCAAATACCTTATCCAGGCTTGAAATTGGAGATATGATTCCGCCGGAATTATATGAAGTAGTGGCAGAGATACTTGTCTTTGTCGATGATATGGATAAGCTGCGCAGTAAATTGGAATAAAAATAGCTGTAACGGCAAACGGGATAGTGGAAATCCAAATAGCAGGAATCCAAATAGCAGGAATCCAAATAGTGGAAATCCAAATAGCAGGAATAACAGAAAGGGGAGCAGGGATGGAAAATAAACGCAGCATGGGCAGTGAGTATGAAAAAAGGCGGCAGAGTATTTAAAGGCATCCGGCTGCAGTATCTGTGAGATGAATTACCGCTGCAGGTTCGGAGAAATTGATATGATTGCAAGAGATGGAAAATATCTTGTTTTTGCAGAAGTAAAATACCGCAGTGATACCGGAAAGGGACTTCCACAGGAAGCGGTAGATTACCGTAAACAAAGGAAAATATCAAGAGTGGCAGATTATTACCTGATGTGTAAACATATGATGGGACTGCCCTGCAGGTTTGATGTGATTGCAATATTAGGAGAGGACATACAGTGGCTGAAGGATGCTTTCCCCTATATAGAGCCTTATTAGTGACAGATGAGACTTGATACAGGAAAAAGAATGCTGGAGAATTGAACCAGTTACAGCATGGAATCCGTTACAGCATGGAGTTGGAACTGGAAAAATAAGAACAGGAAAAGAAAAATGACAGAATTTCAGATAAAAGAGGATGGACGAACCATGATACCGTCCGTATTTTCCCATGCGGGGAAAAAAGAATTAGTGTTACTGCAGTATCCACAGTTGCAGGCACTTGATATGGTAAAACACTGCTTTACCACAAGAATGGGTGGAGTAAGTAAGAATGAATTTTCTTCGCTGGATTTAAGCTTTAACCGTGGAGATGACATAGAGGCAGTAAAGGAAAATTTCCGCAGGGTAGCTGAGGCAATGGAAGTTCCGGCAGGGCAGATTGTCTGCTCTGACCAGACCCATACCACCAATGTAAGAAAAGTAACAGCAGAGGATGCAGGAAGCGGACTGACAAAGGAACGGCCGTATCATGATGTGGATGGATTGATTACCGATGTGCCGGGGCTGATGCTTGCAACCTTTTATGCAGACTGTGTGCCGCTTTACTTTGTGGATACAAAGCATAGGGCAATCGGACTGAGCCATTCCGGCTGGAGGGGCACGGTTAACAGAATGGGAAGAGCCACGCTGAAAGCAATGGCAGAAGCATATGGAACAGTACCGAAGGATGTATGGTGTGCGATAGCCCATCTATCTGCCAGGACTGTTATGAAGTAAGTGAAGATGTGGCACTGGAATTTGAACAGGAGTTTTCCGGTCATGGCAGTGAAATTATGTACCGGAAAGAAAATGGAAAGTATCAGTTAAATCTCTGGAAAGCCAATGAAAGAGTGCTTTTAGATGCGGGAATCCTGCCGGAAAAACTAATCTTGCCGAATGTGTGTACCTGCTGTAACAGTGAACTGTTGTTTTCGCACAGAGCAAGTCATGGAAGAAGAGGAAATCTTGGGGCATTTTTGTGCATTAAATAGAAAAATGTCAAAAAATGAAAAATTTTTTTGTTCACAAAGCAAACATGTGATATAATTAGGATAAATAATTTAGGAGGGCAGAAATATGCAGTTGAATAAGATATTTAATGCAGAAGATATAGAGGTACTTTTTGCACAATGGGAAAACGTAACAGGAGTAAAACCATTACTTCTGGATTCTGATGGAAGTGTAGCAATCGGGGAAGGTGAAGCATCTGAATACAGAGATGTGATCAAAGCCGGAATTGAAATTGTTGGATATCTTTCTTATGCGAAGAAGGAAGACGCAGAGGATGAAAACGAAGCTAAAGCTAAGATAGCAGCTCTGACTATCGTTCTGACACAGCTTGCAGCATCTGAAGAGAAGAGAATGGATGAAGAGAAGAAGAATTCTGATATTCATGAGAATGTACAGAAGACCTCAGAATACATCCAGAAGATTAATGATATTACCAAACAGCTGGACAAGATTGAAAAGAACCAGAAGATTCTTGCATTAAACGCTTCTATTGAGGCTGCTCGTGCAGGAGAGGCTGGAAAAGGATTCGCAATTGTTGCAACCAATGTATCTGCACTGGCAACAGACTTTGGTAATAACAACCGCGAAATCAAAGATGAATTACAGAAGTTAAATGAAGTAATTGTAGCAATTGAAAAATGTGAATAATATTTCCTGATGAAAGGAAGACAGGGTAGTGTAAAGAGACGGAATCAGTGTAAACTGGTTCCGCTTTTTTACGCGAGCAGCATTAAGGAATTATTAATAAAATCATACAGATATTTTTCTTGTGTCTCATCTGCTGGGATGTTATAGTGTGCGTATCAATTGAAGTAATACGGATAATACACCTACGATATTCCAAAAGGAGGAAGCGAAGTGATACAGCTTAATTACAGGGATGCAAAGCCTATTTACGAACAGATTAAAGATGGAATGCGTCATCTTGTGATTTCCAATGCATTGACAGCGGATGAAAAACTGCCATCTGTGCGTGAACTGGCAGCAACACTGGCAATTAATCCGAATACCATCCAGCGGGCGTACCGTGATCTGGAGAAAGAAGGATATGTCTATACCATTTCCGGGAAAGGAACATTCGTGGCTGCCCAGAAGCATGTAAAGGATGCAAGAACAGTGGAATTAAAAGGACATTTTGATGAAATTGTATCAGAATTGCTGTATCTGGCAGTAGAGCCGGAGCAGTTGAAACATCGGATAACGGAACTGGAAGGAGAAGAAGATATTCATGATACGGGTAAATAATGTAGTGAAAACATTTGGGGATTTCCGGGCGTTAGACGGTGTAAACCTGCATGTAAGGGATGGAGCAATTTATGGACTGGTAGGACCGAACGGAGCCGGGAAATCTACGATAATAAGACATATTACCGGAATCTATAAGCCGGATGCCGGCAACATAGAAATAGCCGGGATGCCGGTGTATGAGAATCCTCAGGCAAAGGCCAGATTTGCATATATTCCGGATGATCTTTTCTATTTCCAGCAGGCAGATGTCATGGAAATGAAACGCTTTTATAAGGGAATCTATAAGACTTTTGATGAAGATTTGTTTTTCCGGATCCGGGATGCATTTTCCAACATTGATCCGAAGATGACCATTCGGAGAATGTCAAAGGGAATGCAGAAGCAGGCGGCTTTCTGGCTGGCAATCAGCTGCAGACCGGAGCTTATGATTTTAGATGAGCCGGTAGATGGACTAGACCCGGTAATGAGAAGGCAGATCTGGAGCATCATCATGTCTGATGTGGCAGAACATGGAACTACGGTGTTAGTATCTTCCCATAACTTAAGAGAGCTGGAGGATGTCTGTGACCATGTGGGCATTATGCATCATGGAAAAGTAATGTTAGAACGTTCCTTAAGCGAACTACAGGGAAGTGTCTGTAAGATTCAGGTGGCATATCAGGAAAGAATGCCGAAGCTTCCGGCTGATTTTGAAGTGTTACATATGTCCAGTACAGGAAGGGTATATACCATGATTGTAAAAGGCAATCCCAAAGAGGCAAAGCTGCGGTTAGAACAGACTTCGCCGATGCTGATTGATGTGCTGCCTCTGACATTGGAAGAAATTTTTATTTACGAATTAGGAGGTGCGGATTATGCGGTCAAAGACATCTTACTTTAATAAGACGGTATTTTGGAAAAATATTACGCATTTCTGGCCTGTCTGGCTGATTTATACGATATTGCTGCTATGTATGGTTCCTCTGCGGCTGTTAGTGAATTCCGGGATTTCTTATGAAGGTTATTCAGCACAGGAAATTAAAGAAATAAAATGAATAGTTTTATGCAGATCCTTTTCTCGGATGGAAGCGGTGCGCTTATTGCACTCCTTAGTCTGGCAATTGGAATTATTGTAGCAATGGCAGTATTTTATTATCTTTATAATAACAGAAGCTCACATCTGTTTCATTCACTGCCATTGAAAAGAACAGAACTTTTTATCAGTAATTTCCTGTCAGGATTCTGCATGATTGTGGTTCCTGTACTATTGGCGTTTATTATTGGAACAGTATGCTGCATTATGCAGGGAATTACAAGTCTGCAGTATCTGCTGGCGTGGGCACTGATGCTGACGGAGAGGGCTTTTTCTTCTACAGTATGGCAATTTTCGTTGGCATGTTTACCGGTCAGTTATTGGCAATGCCGGTATTTACGATTATTCTGAACGTATTATATATAGGATGCCGCTATGTGATTACATGTATGATTAGTACAATTGGCTATGGTATGGCGAATTCTTATGCTGACCGTATGAATAGTATTTTATCACCGGTGATATATCTTTCAAATAAGGTGGGAGTAGAGTATGACTATTTAGAGGACAGGATAGAATACCATATGTTTGGCCTTTCGGTTGTAGGAATCTATGTACTGGTGGGTGTGGTGCTGATAGTGATATCCTGTCTGCTTTATCAGAAACGTAAACTGGAAACCACGGGAGATGTGCTTACAATTCCGGCAACCCGCCCGGTGTTCCGCTGGGGAATGGCTTTTTGTATGGCTTTTCTTACTGCAATTCTGCTGAGCGGACTGTTTGGCGTGCTGGTACATACATCACTGGGCAATTTCCTGATGGTTTTATTTACAACATTGATTGCAGGTTTTCTGGCATTTTTCATTGCGGAAATGATTTTGACGAAGAAGTTGCGTGTAGTGACCAAAAAGAGATTATTAGAATGCGGCGTCATGTTAGGAATTTCCGTCGTATTTCTTTTTTTTGCATCAAATGGAATGCTTTCGGACTGGAAAATAAAATCCCGGATAAGAAGGAAATTGTCGCAGCAAATATTAACTGCTATTTTGATATAGAAGAAAATTCAGAAAGCGGAATTGATGAAATTATGAGTATTCATCAGCAGATTATTGATTCAAAGAAGGAATTTCAGGCATATCAGGGCTCGTCTGATTTAGATAAGGCATTGCAGTGGGTAGAGATTGATTATCAGCTTGCAGACGGAAGCATTATGGTGAGAAGCTATGATGTACCGGCTGCTAAAAATTATTATGAAAATGCAGATTCGGTTGTTTCAAGAATCTATGCTATGTCTATGGATCCGGAGAATTATCTCAAGGGGAATCTGATGGTGAATTATGATGACCCGAATAATCATATTATTTCAATGGAGTTTGATACCTATGACCAGAATTTAGAATATGGCAGCATTAATATACCTGATGAGCGGGCGCAGGAAATATATGATGCTTATCTTAAGGACATCCGGGCAGGTCATATTTATCTGAATACAGTAAATGATAACTACTATAAACATACGTATATCAATGGACTGTATCTGCATGTCTATAACAGCCAGGGAATCCAGCTTACCAGAGGGGAACAACGGATGTGGGGAATGGAAAACAGTAAAGATTATTATTTCGATTTGAATTTGAATGATCGTTGTGTATACACGATTAACAAACTGCTGGAGTTACATATCATTGAGTCGGAGGATGAACTGATGACGTCACAGGAAATGGAAGACAGAAGCATGAGTATGGAGCAGGAATAAATGGAAGGGTGGAATAACTGTTGTTATTCTGCCATTTTTATTGTAAACTAAAGAGGTATTATAATATAGAAAGATTGAGAAAATAATTTATGCATACAAAGAAACATGTCATCAGTGGAGTTAAACCGGACAGCATTGCCATGGAGCTTGAGCTGGAGCCGGGAGATGAGCTGATTTCCATTAATGGCAAAGAAATAGAAGATGTATTTGACTATCAGTTCCTGACAGAGGACGAGTATCTTCTGGTGGTAGTAAGAAAGAATAATGGCGAAGAGTGGGAACTGGAAATTGAAAAAGATTATGATGAAGACCTTGGAATCGAATTTGAAAACGGACTGATGGACGATTACAAATCCTGTTCCAATAAGTGTATGTTCTGTTTTATTGACCAGATGCCGCCGGGCATGCGTGAGACACTTTATTTTAAGGATGATGATTCCAGACTTTCCTTCCTTCAGGGTAATTATGTGACGCTTACCAATATGAAGGATAAGGATATTGAACGTATCATATACTACAATCTTGGACCGATTAATGTGTCGGTGCATACCACGAATCCGAAGCTTCGCTGTACCATGTTGCACAACCGTTTCGCTGGAGAAGCCTTAAAGAAAATCAAACGCTTATCAGATGCCGGAATTGAAATGAATGGACAGGTTGTACTCTGCAAGGGCGTCAATGATGGCGAAGAGTTAGAGCGGACCATCCGTGATCTGACAGAATACATTCCAAATATGCAGAGCCTTTCTATTGTACCGGTCAGTACCTGACAAAATACCGGGAGGGCTTATATCCTTTGGAAGCTTTTGAAAAAGAGGATGCAGGAAAAGTCTTAGAGCAGATTCACCGCTGGCAGGATTATTGCATGGAGCATTTCGGTACACACTTTGTGCATGGAGGAGACGAGTGGTATCTTCTGGCAGAGCAGCCTCTTCCGTCTGCAGAAAACTATGATGGGTATATCCAGCTGGAAAATGGCGTGGGAATGATTACACTGCTGCGGGATGAATTCCGGGAGGCACTTGCAGCAGAAAAAGGTGATGCCAATCTGAAAAGGACAGTTACGCTGGTAACCGGAAAGCTGGCAGGACCGATTTTGGAGGAACTGACAGGAGAAATGAAGGAGAAGTTTCCAAATGTAAAGATACGGGTCCGCGTGATCCGAAACGATTTCTTCGGAGAACGGATTACCGTTGCAGGACTTCTGACCGGACAGGATATTATCGCACAGCTTAAGGACGAAGATTTGGGAGATGAGATACTGCTGCCATGCAATGTATTGCGTATGGGAGAGGATGTTTTCTTAGATGACATCACATTGACGGAGCTGAAAAGAACTTTACAAGTACAGGCAGATATTGTAAAATCAAGCGGGCAGGATTTGCTGAATGCAGTCCTTGGAAGGAGACAGAATGAGTAAACCAGTAGTAGCTATTGTAGGCAGACCAAACGTAGGAAAATCAACACTTTTTAACGTGTTGGCAGGTGAAAGAATTTCTATCGTACAGGATACTCCGGGTGTAACCCGTGACCGTATATATGCCGAAGTATCCTGGCTTGACTATAACTTTACCTTAATTGATACCGGCGGTATTGAGCCGGACAGCGGAGATATTATTTTATCCCAGATGCGGGAGCAGGCACAGATAGCCATTGATACCGCAGATGTCATTATTTTTATTACGGATGTAAGACAGGGGCTTGTAGATGCAGACCAGAAAGTAGCTGACATGCTGCGCCGTTCCAAGAAGCCAATTATTCTTGCAGTAAATAAAGTAGATGATTTTAAAAAATATATGCCGGATGTTTATGAATTTTATAATCTTGAATTGGTGACCCGGTTCCGGTATCTGCAGCATCCAGACTTGGAATCGGTGATTTGTTAGATGAAGTGGCAAAGCATTTTACCCAGGAAATGTTAGAAGAAGCAGAAGATGACAGACCGCGCATTGCCATTGTAGGTAAGCCGAACGTAGGTAAGTCATCGCTGATTAACAAGCTGACCGGTGAAAACCGTGTGATTGTTTCTGATATTGCCGGAACTACAAGAGATGCCATTGATACCGATATAAAATATAATGGCAGAGAATATGTATTTATTGATACGGCAGGACTCCGGAGAAAGAATAAGATTAAAGAAGAATTAGAGCGTTACAGTATCATCCGGGCAGTAACAGCAGTGGAACGTGCAGATGTGGTCATTATTGTAATTGATGCTACAGAAGGCGTAACGGAGCAGGATGCCAAGATTGCTGGAATTGCCCATGAAAGAGGCAAAGGAATTATCATTGCAGTGAATAAATGGGATGCCATTGAAAAGGATGATAAGACCATTTAAAGCATACAGAGAAAATCCGTCAGATTTTAAGCTTCATGCCATATGCAGAGATTTTATTTATTTCAGCCAAGACCGGACAGCGTACCGGCAGGATTTTTGAGACCATTGATGTAGTTATTGAAAATAACAGCATGCGTGTGGCAACCGGTGTATTAAATGAGATTATGGCAGAGGCAGTTGCCATGCAGCAGCCACCAACGGATAAGGGAAAACGCTTAAAATTATATTATATTACTCAGGCAGCGGTAAAACCGCCAACTTTTGTTATCTTTGTAAATGACAAGAACCTGATGCATTTT